>Ga0209582_1000492_pt1 | contig 24705 bp, 16 predicted proteins | sample KloWWTmetKNB5Kit_FD_187176 | JGI IMG/M metagenome (GOLD analysis project Ga0209582, IMG submission 187176) | Active sludge microbial communities from Klosterneuburg, Austria, studying microevolution and ecology of nitrifiers - Klosterneuburg... | ecosystem: Engineered > WWTP > Aerobic digester >...
TGATGGCGATGTTAGCACACAGTTGGGTGGAGGTGACTACTGGGTCGCACGTTTAGCTGACGATGGCACCTTGGAAATGGAACATTCCTTCGGAGGCACAAGTGGCGATGCACCTTGGGGAATGTTCTGTACTTCAGCAAGCGAGATCCTCGTTGTCGGCAGTTCGGTATCCACGGATGGTGATGTGTCTTCCTCCCATGGAAGCACAGAAGCCTGGGTGATCAAATTGGACGAGAACCTCGAACTGCTGTGGGAACGTTCCTTTGGCGGTTCATTGAGCGATAGTGGTCGTGATATTCACTGGTCCGAAGATGGTGTGATCGCGTTGACCGGCTCTTCCAATTCCACAGATGGAGACCTTACCACGAACTATGGCGATAACGACTTCTGGGTCGTAAAGCTCAGGCCAGAACCCGTTGGGATCAATGAAACAGTACTGCGGCACTTCACCCTCTCCCCCAACCCCGCCACATCCGAACTCCGCATTGCACTCAATGGCATTGCTGCTCGGCGCATGGAGGTGGTTGATATCACTGGCCGCGTTGTGATGACCAAGTCCATTACGCGCGGCGCACCGAGCGTGGATCTTTCCATTGCGCAGTTGGCACAAGGCACGTACAGTCTTCGGGTGTTGGGCGATGCCAGCTATACGCAACGCTTCGTCAAATACTAAGGCCCACTCAGTGTCTCACGGTGCGATCCAACAACTCCGCGAGCTGCCCCGTCAAGTACTTCCGATCGAAATGCCCCACATCCATGGCCGCATCGGTGGTGGTGAAGAGGGTATCCACGGCGGCTTGGATGGAGGCTTGGTCGCCGCGTGACACTGTTGCGTGGACATCGCCGAGCACCCGCACGATGTCGGCACCTTCTGGTGCGATGGCGAGGATGGGGCGTTGCACCGAGAGGTATTCGAACACCTTGGCCGGGAGGAATCCGCTGGCATTCGGGGTGTCGTTCACCGGCAGGAACAAGGCGCGGGCACGTTGCATGTGGCGCAGGGCTTCGGTGTGGTCCACTTGCGGAATGCGCTCCAGGTGTTCGTTAAGTCCGGCGGCTTCGATGCTTTGCAGTACCGTATGGTCCACACCTCCGACCAGGCGCAGGCGGAAGCGTTGCTTGAATTCCGGATCGCGGGCAATGCGTTGTGCCAAGGCGGCCCACAGTTCCGGCACGTTGCGGGTAGCACTGATGGAGCCGACATGCACCAAGGACCACGCTTCATCCACCGGCGCGGCAGGCACGGGTATGTCGTCGGTGTCGAAGCCATTGGTGATCACGTCCACGTGCTTGGCGCCGAGGTCCCGCAGTTCTTCGGCCCATGCCCAACTGACGGTGAGTACTTGGTCCGCTTCGGTGAGTACCAGCCGTTCCAAGCGGTGTTGTTCGGCATCGGCGAGGCGCGTCAAACGGAGTTGACCGTAGTAGTCGATGTTCGTCCACGGGTCCCGGAAGTCGGCGACCCATGGTAGGCCTGTGCGCTTCTTCAGTTCGCGACCGATCAAATGCAGGCTGTGTGGCGAACCGGTGGTGACGATGACATCGACCGGGTTGGCTTTCAGGTAGGCTTCCAGCCGTTTCACGGAGGGCTTCACCCACCAGATCCGTGCATCGGGGATGAAGAAGTTGCTGCGCACCCAGTTCGCCATGTCCTCCAACCAACTGCTGCCACCTTCTTCACGGAGGAATGCGGTTTGCAGGCGCTCGTTCTTCTTCTTGCCGGTGAGCTTCTTGTACCAACCATACGGCTCGGTGATGGGCGCTTTGATCACCTCGGCTTCGGGCGGGATGTCCTTCAGCAAACCTTCATCCACGGCCATCAGCTCCGGGTTGTCCGGCGTGTACACCACCGGTCGCCAACCGAACTGCGGCAGGTATTTGGTGAACTTCAGCCACCGGTATACCCCCACCCCTGCATTGGGCGGCCAGTAGTAGGCGATGATGAGGACGCGTTTCACTGTGGGTAGTTGTTCGTTGTCAGTTGTTAGTTGGCAGTGGGGAACAACGCACCAACAGCTACTTGCTCAACCTGCGTTCAACTCGTCTTCGGACTTCCGGCTACGCCATTCCCAGAACAACGCACCCATCGTCAACAGGAGTACCAGGGCACTGCTCGCCAAGGCAACGGGGCGTGAGGTATTGAACGGCTTGCTGGCGATCTTGAAGACCACCGTGTGTTCGCCGCCGGGGACGGCCATGGCACGGAGGACGTAGTCCGCGCGGACGTGTTCGGTGGGGACGTTGTCGACGGTGGCATGCCAATCCGGGCCGTACCAGATCTCGCTGAAGACCACCACGCCGCCTTGCTGACTGCGCACGGTGTAGGTGAGTTCGTTGGTGGCGTAGGTGGTGAGTTCCACGCTGGCGGATGGGTCCGCAGCGATGGTAGCCGACCCGATGGTGGCCCGGTAGCGCTCGTCGATCAACGCGGTGCGCGATGGGTCGATGGAGCCGAGTTGGATGATCTCCTCATCGGCGTTCTTCGCCCATTGCACCTCGTCCACGAACCAGGCCGGACCGTAGGCGTTGGTGTTGCGGATCGGCGGACGTTCCGGGTTGTAGATCAGGTAGCGGGTGTTCAACATGTTCAGCACACCCTCGTTGGCCAGCAGGCTGTCCATCACCGGCAGCGAGGTGCCGCTTTGCAGCATGCTACCGATGCGCTGCATGGCCGGGCTGATCTGGAATTCGATGAGCTCTTGGTAGCGCTTCAACTTGGCGCCGTGGTAGCCGCCCAAGCTGCGGTGGAAGTAACTGATCCGCGTATCGTTGAAGGGGTTGTTCAAGCCCAACACGCGGTAGCCACCGTGCCGGCGCAAACTGGCGAAGCGTGCCGTGATCTCTTCTTCTGGTTTGATGATCTTGTTCAGCCCATCCTCCTTCTGCCGTTCCTCTTTCAAGCGGGCCATGTTCACCTCGTGGTCGGCTTGCGCGGCGGGGGTCCATTCGGCTTCCAGGATGGCCTTGTCCGCGGCGTTGGCGGTGTAGGGGTTCTGCTGTAGGGCATCATCCACCCAATGCACATAGCGGCCACGTTCGCGCTCGTTGTTCATGTAGCGCTTGTCCACGGTCCATTGGTCCAGCAGGATCAGCGCACCGATGCCGCCAAGCAATACGGCCTTGCCGATCTTCTTTCGGCCGAAGAGGAAGACCAGAACACCGGCACCTAGGACGAAGGCGAAGCTGCGCATCACATCCGCACGGAACATGCCGATGCGCACACTCTTCAATTCCTCCACGAAGGACATCACCATGGCTTCGCTCTGCGGATCCTCTGCTTGTTGGGTGAGCATCTCCCGTTCCTGATCGCTCACGAAACTGAGGATGCTATCCGGCATGGCGGCCATTACGAAAAGCACACCCAGCACGGCACCCATGCCGATGAGCGAACGGCTTTCGACCAACTTGTTCCAGCCACCTTCTTTGATCAACCGGTCCAAGTAAAGGATGCCCAGCACGGGTGCCGCTAATTCCAGCACCACCAAGATGATGGTGACCGCCCGGAATTTGTTGTAGCCCGGCACATATTCCAAGAAGAAGTCCGTGAGCGGCATCAGGTTGCGTCCCCACGAGAGCAGTAACGTAATGAGCACCGCACTGAAGAGCGCATACACGAGCCCATCGCGCAGCAGCACCAGCCCCACCGCGAGGTAGGCGATCAGCACCGCTCCCGCCAACAGCGAGGCCTTCATGCCGCCGATATAGCCCACGCCATCGTCGCTGTACGGCGCGGCGTTGGAGATCATGATCTGCAACAGGATCAGCGCGAACGACGCCAACAGCCACCACCGGCCTTTGCCTTCGGCCTGCATCAGCATCAGGATCATCAGCAGCGCCACGATCACCCCGGCGTATTGCGGACCGGCCGTGCTGAGCTGGTCGCCCCAGTACCGGTTCATCTGCGCCAGGTTCTGCCGGAAGCGGGGGTCGGCACCTTCCAACTCCGGACCATTGCCCAGTGCGCTGGTGTAGCCTCCCTTGGCATCGGGCACCAAGAAGGTGAACGATTCCTGCTTGCCGTAGCTGTACTGCGTCACGTACTCGCGGTTCAAGCCTCCCGTATGTTGGCCCTCGGCCGAAGTGCCGTCCGCTTGCACTGTGAGTTCGCTGGCCCCACGCGTGCTGTACTTACCGTATTCCAAGGTACTCCACAACACACCGAGGTTGCAGAGCACGGCCAAGGCGACCGCCACCGCGCCCAAGCCGGACCGTTTCGCGAAATCGACCACGGTCCTTTCCCGCACGGCATGGATGCCTTCCGCCAATGCGAACAACACCAACAGGATGGCGAGGTAGTACGTCACCTGCACGTGGTTCATCATCACTTCCAACCCAAGGAAGAGGGCCAGCATGGCGGCACCCAGCAGCATGCGCCCCCGGTACAACAGGTACACCCCGCCCAGCACCATGGGCATGTAGCCGATGGCGTTGGCCTTGCTGGTATGCCCGGCCGGCAGGATCACGAAGAAGTAGCTGCTGAAGGCAAAGGCGATGGCACCCACGAGCGAGAGCCACGGATCCACTTTCAATATCCGCAGCAGCACGAACATGCCCATTAGATAGAGGAAGAGGAAGTTGGCCGGACGTGGCAGGAAGCCGTGGAAGAGCTTGTCGGCGTAGCGGAGCAGATTGCTCGTCCACACGACCGAGATCTGGTAGGCCGGCATGCCGCTGAACATGCTGCCGGTCCACAGTGCTTCCTCGCCCGTGGCGGCGCGGTGCTCGTCCACTTCCTTGGCCATCCCCTGCCATTGGCGGATGTCGTGCTGGTCCAAGCTTTTGCCTTCCAGCATGGGGCTGAAATACACGAGGCTGAGCGCATAGAACAGGGCGAGTGCCGCGAATACGGGCACAAGGCGCTTCCAAGGAATGGCGTTCATGGTCGGCTACTTGATCTCCTCGAAATCGGCGTCGGTAACGTTGCCGCGCGGTTCGCCGGAGGATGTTGGTGGTACGTTCTCTATGCGCACATCGCCCGGTGGGCGTTGGTCGTTGGTGCGGGTGGTGGTCGGCTTGCGCGCCTGCTGCACCCGCAGTACCCAGCGCAGCACCAACCAAATGAGCACCAGGATGCCGATGGTCCGCAAAGTGCCGCTGAAACTCGCTTCGATCACGCTCATGGGAAGCGGCCAAAGATAGGGGCGCAGCCCCTCCTAGCCGCGATCACCGTACCTTCGCGGCTTATTGCGCCAGGCAAGCGCTTCGCCTTTTCCCTTTTCCTCCTTGAAGATGTCCTCTTTTGAAGCGCTCGGACTACGCGCCGAGACCCTCCGTTCCCTCGAAACCATCGGGTTCACTACCCCGACACCGGTTCAGGCGGAAGCCATTCCGCTGTTGTTGAAAAGCGAGAAGGACGTGGTGGCCTTGGCACAGACCGGTACGGGCAAGACCGCCGCTTTCGGCCTGCCCATGTTGGAGTTCCTGGATCCGCAGGACCGAACGATCCAAGCGCTGGTGCTGGCACCTACCCGCGAACTCTGTGTGCAGATCAGCAAGGATCTGGAGCGTTATGCGGCCAATTTGAAAGGCACCCGCATCGTGGCGGTGTATGGCGGTGCCAGCATCCGCGACCAGATCCGCGACATCCAACGCGGTGCGCAGATCATCGTGGCTACGCCCGGCCGTTTGCTGGACCTGATCGGCCGTTCCGTGCTGGACCTTACCACCGTGGACGTGGTGGTGCTGGACGAAGCGGACGAGATGCTGAACATGGGTTTCCAGGAGGACCTCACCGAGATCCTGTCCAGTACCCCGGCCGAGAAACGCACGTGGCTCTTCAGCGCTACGATGAGCAGCGAGGTGCGGCGCATCGCGAAGCGCTACATGCGCGAGTTCGACGAATTGGTGATCGGCGCTGCGAATGCAGCGCCCAGTGCGATCCAGCACCAGTATTGTGTGGTCCATTCCAAGGACCGTTACCCGGCGTTGAAGCGCTTTGTGGATGCGGACCCCGATCTGTTCGGCATCGTCTTCTGCCGCACCAAGCACGAAACACAGAACCTCGCCACGGCTTTTGTTCGTGATGGCTACAACGCCGATGCCATCCACGGAGACCTGAGCCAGGCCCAACGCGACCATGTGATGGGGCGTTACCGGGCACGGAACATCCGCTTGTTGATCGCTACCGACGTCGCTGCGCGCGGCATCGATGTGAAGGACGTGACCCACGTGTTCCACTTCGACCTACCCGGCGAGGCGGAGAACTACACCCACCGCAGCGGCCGTACGGGCCGTGCCGGTCAGGCGGGGATCTCGCTGAGCATCATCGGCACCCGCGATGTGAACAAGATCCGCCAGTTGGAGCGGGCACTGAAGGCCCACTTCACCTACGTGCGCGTGCCCGGCGGTGCCGAGATCGGCAAGCAGCAGGTGATGGCCTACATGAAGCGCCTGAAAGAAGTGGAGGTGGATGAGGAGGGCCTGTCCGAATTGCTTTCCGAAGCGCGCGCCGAATTGGATACCTTCAGCAAGGAAGAGCTGATCGACCGGTTCATGAGTATGGCCTTCAACCGCATCATCGAGCAGCACCGCACTTCGTTCGACCTGAACGTGGACATGAGCCGCAAGGACCACAGTGCCCGCGCAGAGCGCCCCAGTTCGTTGGAACGTTTCAGCACGGGTCGTCAGCTATTCATCAACCTCGGCACCGCCGATGGGTTCGATAAGGGCAAGATGCTCGGCTACGTATGCGGCATCAGTGGCGTTAGTGGCGAACTGATCGGCCGCATGCTGATCAAGGACGTGTACTCGTTCATCGACATCGAGCCGGACCACTTCGAGCAAGTGAAGAACTCCTTCAACAACGCCAACTACAAAGGCCGCACGGTGCGTGTGGATGAAGCTGCCGGTGGTGGCAAGGGCTCCAGAAGTGACTCACCACGACCCAGCAGTTACAAAGGCGGTGGTGGTACTGGAGAAGGTGGCTATAAGGGTGGCGGCGGTGGCTACAAAGGTGGCGGCGGTGGTGGATACAAGGGCGGTGGAGGCGGTGGCTACAAAGGCGGTGATCGTGGCAGCCGACCCCCGAGCAGTGGCGACCGGCCCCAAAGCGGCGGCTATCGCGGAAATAGCGAGCGCAGCGGTTACCCGAAAAAGGAAGGGTTCTACGAGCCCAAGCCGAAATTCCCGAAGCGCGAGCGGAAGAGTTAACGAGGACGCGTACGCCGGCTTCAGAAGCCTTCCTTGAATGGAGATGGACTATCGTTCTGCGTTGCTGAAGGACCGCTCCAAGGCGAACATCCAGCGACTGGCGGAACACATCGGCGAGGATCCCGATCGGCTGGCGGATGTCATGCGGATCGTTCCGGAGGACGGCTCCAGGGCCTCCATTCTGGCATCGTGGGTGATGACCACCGTGATCGAAGCACATCCGGAATTGGGAAGACCTTGGGTGGCCGACCTGATCCAGTGGACGCAGGATGGCACACACCCGACACTGGAACGCCATGCGCTGCGGAGCCTGCAATTCTGTGTCCTGCCGACCGAATTCCACGGCCGCATCACCGATCTCTCGTTCGGCATACTCGCAGATGCAGGGCGCCCCATCGCTTCGCGTGCCTTCGCGATCACCGTCGCCATGCGCATGGTGCAGAGCTATCCCGACCTGACGTACGAGCTGGTGCAACTGCTACAGGATGTCCTGCGAGTGGACCCCGGACCCGCCATTCGGTCCCGTGGATCAAAAGCGTTGTGCCGCTTGCGGAAAAGCATGGATCGCCCACGAAGGTCCGGTCAGATCGTCCGATCCACTTCGTAGTTCTCCACATTCATCCCTAGCGAGGCAACCACAGTGGACAACCCATAGTCATCGTAGCGATACCGTTGATCGTGAACACGTTGGCCGTTCCCACCCGCAATTCGCCCGTTCCTTCCGTTGGATCACCCGTTCCATCGGAACAGGGGTTCGTAGTTTCACACCACCGGGCCATCTTCATTTGACCATGAACGCACTTCGACACCTCCTCCTCTTTGCCTTCCTCCTCTCCCAAAGCCTGCTTTTCGCGCAGCAGATCAGCATCACCAGCGGGTCTGCTACCAGCTGTTCGGGCGTGATCGAAGACTCCGGCGGGCCGGATGGTGAATACGGCGACAACGAGAACTTCACCTTCACCATTTGCCCTGATGTGCCGGGGAATGTGATCTACCTGAACTGGTTGGTCTTCAACCTGAGCACCGCAGGCCAGAACGATGATAACATCACCATTTATGATGGCGATAACACCAGCGCCATCACCTTGGGTTCGTATTCCGGCGCTTCACTGCAAGGTCTTGTGGTGAGCGGTACGGTGTTCAACACCTCCGGTTGCCTCACCTTGGTCTTCCAATCCAACGGAACAGGCACAGGGAATTTCGCGGCGGGCTTCAACTGCACCATACCCTGCCTCAACCCAACCTCGGCAGCTACCATGCCCGAGGCCATCCCCGCGTTGATCTGCCAAGGCGAAGAGGTCACCTTCAACGGTTCCGGTTCCAGCGCACAACCGGGTTACACGATCGCGCAATACCTGTGGGATTGGGACGATGGATCGGTGGATAGCACCAGTGGCCCGATCGCCAGCCACGTTTTCGACGACGATGGGGAGCACGTGGTCCAGCTTTATGTGACGGATGACAACGATTGCAGCAACCTGAACTTGGTGGATCTGCAGATCCTGGTAAGCACCACACCATCCTTCGTGAACACGGATCCAAGCATCGAAACCTGCTTCGGAGAAACCGTACAACTCTATGGCCAAGGAGACCCCGTAACGTGGACCGGAATTCCCGATGCGAACTTCGGGGATGGCATCTTCCTGCCCGATGATGTCGGCCTGCCTTTCACGTCTTCCTTGACCTTCGAGCAATTCAACTCCGGACAAACATTGACCGATGTGTCCAACATCATTTCCATCTGTGTGGAAATGGAGCACACCTTCATGGGCGACCTCGTCCTGCAGGTGCTCTGCCCCAATGGCCAGAGCATGATCTTCCACCAACAAGGCGGTGGCGGCACCTACATCGGTTCACCGAACGACACGGACAGCAACGAGGACCCCGTGATCGGCGAATGTTGGGAATACTGCTGGAGCCCCACCGCCACGAACGGAACGTGGATCGAAAATGTGGCCGCGGGAGGCAATACCACCCTGGCCGGTATCCCGGCGAATCAATCCATCAACCCAGGCACCTACGAGCCGGTGGAACCCTTCAGCAATTTGGTCGGTTGTCCGTTGAATGGTGATTGGACCTACCAGAGCACCGACCTCTGGGGTGCGGACAATGGATTCATCTGTTCCTGGTCCATCAATTTCGACCCGAACATCATCCCGGATGTGACCACCTTCACACCCACTTTCGGACCCGATATCGACTCTACGTTGTGGAGCGGAGGTACCGTTCCTGATGTGATCTCCGCGAATGGCGATACCATCACCTTCACCGCCACGGCACCGGGCGTGTACCCCTTCAACTATCAAGTGACCGACAATTTCGGCTGCACGTACGACACCACCATTACCGTGACCATCGACGAGCCCTTCGAAGTGGAAGCTGGGCCGGACATGGTGATCTGCGGCGACTCCTTGCAGTTGCAAGCATCCGTGATCGGTAGCGCTGCGAACTGCGTCTGGGAATTGGAGATGAACGATGATGCCTTCGATGGCTGGAACGGCGCGAGCCTCACGATCACGGTGGATGGAGTAGCGAACAACTACACGATTCCTTTCGGCGGGCAATCCATCGCGAATATCCCGGTGAATGCAGGAGACGTGATCACCCTGAACTATGCGCCCGGGAATTGGGAGAGCGAGGTCTCCTACATCTTGTATGATGACCAAGGCAACGTGATCTTCGAAGATGGACCAAATCCGGATGTAGGTATGGTTTGGACCGGCAACGCGACCTGCGGCGGTTCCGGTGGCATGGTCTGGTCCTGGACCCCGGTGGAAGGGCTTTCCGATCCGAACATTCCGAACCCCATGGTGTATGTGACCAGCCAGACCTTATTCACGGCGACGGCATATGTTGCTGGGCATCCGATATGTGTTGCCATGGACAGCGTCACCGTGACCTTGGACCCCGGACTGGATCCCGGACTCGACTCCGTGGTCGTGGTCTGTGCAACGCCGCCATCGTTCCAGATGATCGATATGCTTGGTGGAACCCCATCGGCCGGCGGCGAATGGACCGATGCGAACGGTCTGCTTGTTCCAGGGGTCTTCGATCCGGTCGTTGATGCTGCGGGTATCTATACCTACACCGTGACCACACCGCTCGGTTGTGTGGGAACAGCGGACCTGGACATCACCATCCTCCCGGCCTCCGACCCCACGTGCTGCGGTATCGTGGATGCTGGCCCGGACTCGACGATCTGCACCCTCACTTACGGCCTCAATGCGTCCATAGGTAACACGGGCGTGGGTGGTTGGAGCGGGCCTGCGGGTTATGTCTTCGCGGATGCATCCGATCCGGCTACGGAGGTCTCGGCTCCAGCAACTGGTCCTGCGATGTTCCGCTGGATCGAGTACGATGGCGTGCTCTGCTACTTGGAGGATAGCGTGACCATCACCTTCACACAACCGATCACCAGTGTCATGAGTACCACCGATGCCATCTGCTTCCAAGCGTGTGATGGTACTGCGGACGTGACGGTAAGCGGCGGACTTGAGCCCTTCGTCTATGCGTGGACGGATAATATCGCAGCGGATACAACGAGTGCCATCGATCTGTGTGCAGGAGACTACGAGGTCACCATCACGGATGTGAATAGCTGCGTTGGAAGCGCCCTCTTCACGATCGGGCAACCGGTCTTGTTGGAGATCGATTCCATCAGCTTCGTTGAACCGTGGTGCTTCGGTTCCTGTGATGGTTCTGTCACCATCACCGATGCGGAAGCCGTGGAGTACAGCTTCGATAACGGTGCCTCTTGGTCTGCTGCTTCCACGTTGATGGATGCATGCATGGGTGATCATGGACTGATGATCCGCAACAGCGATGGCTGCGAAGGTGCCCTCCCGATGTTCTTACCGGAACCACCCCCGATCATCGCGGAATTCGCGCACGGACCGATCCCCGCCAATGTGAACGCACCAACGATCTTCTTCTACGACCAGTCGCAACAAGCGCAGACCTGGGCGTGGGATATCGCGGGTCTTGCTTTTCCAACGGATCAGGATCCCGCGTTCACATTCAGCAATAAGGAACCCGGTAGCTATGAGGTGTGCTTGGTAGCCGCCGACGACCACGCCTGCCCGGATACCATTTGCCATACAGTGATCATCGATGACGTGCTCTTCGCGTACGTTCCCAACGCCTTCACCCCGGACGGCGATGGTGAGAACGAAGAATGGGGCATGCACATCAACATCCCGGATATCGCCACCTTCGACCTCACGGTCTATGATCGTTGGGGGCAGGTGGTATTTGCCGCTACCGACCCCTTCATTCCATGGAACGGCACCTACCAGAACGGAGGTGGAGAATTGATGAAACAGGATGTGTACGCGTACAGGATCATCTACCAGATCAAGAGCACGGGTGGCGTGCGCGAACACTTGGGGCACGTGACCTTGCTGAAATAAGGACCGTCGGCTTTGCGAAGAAGGGCCTCATGCAATGGCATGGGGCCCTTCTTCATTCCGACCTATTGCGCCTCCTCATTCAACGCGCTGAACAGGTCCGCACGATCAGCACCGATGCCTGCTTCCAGCCGCAAGAGGGAACGCTTCGTTGGTATTCCGCCCGCATAGCCCATCAGTTCCCCGCTGCTGCCGATCACCCGGTGGCAGGGCACGATGATGGAGATCGCATTGGCCCCATTCGCAGAGGCCACCGCTCGGATCGCGGTGCGCTCGGCAACACGCTCCGTCAAGGCTGCGTAGCTCAACGTGGACCCATACGGGAGCGCGACCAATGCATCCCATACCCGCAACTGGAATTCGGTACCGACCATCCGCACGGGAATGTCGAAGTCCTTCCGAGCACCTGTGAAGTACGCCTCCAATTGCTCCATCGCCGTTTCGATCACAGGTGAAGTGCCCTCCACGAAAGAGGTTCCCAAACCGCGCTGTATGCGCCCATCGATCGTGGTCCGCATTCGGCGATAGCGCCAATCGCACAAACAAAGTGCCTGTTCGTAGGACCCCACGAGCAATTCCCCGAATGGTGTGCTGAACGGACGGATGATGATCCTCCTCATGGTGGATGAAGGTAGCTACGCCTCTCCAAGCCGGTATTGACCCGGACATGTGCGGAAGGCCACCGGATCGGGGCACTGACCGCTCAGTTGAATTCGAGAAACGACTTGGTTCGACCGAATGACTTCTACTTGGGTGGAATTACCGAGCTTCGCGCCCCAATGCGCTATCTGGTACTCGTCCTCGCTCTATTCGTTCGTCTTCTTGGCCATGCCCAGGATGAGTGTCCTGTGCAATTGAACGCCACCGCACCCACCTGCCCCGGCGATGCCGATGGGTCCCTCACCGTTGTCGGTGTAGGAGGTCCATACACCTATGCGTGGGCACACGACCCGACCATCACGGTGGCCACGGCAGGAGGACTCGCTGTGGGCGATTATGTCGTTTTCGTGAACGGCGATGATGGTTGCGGGTCGGTCCTTTTCGGAGTAGTGGATGAACCCATCGTGACCCCACTAGGCACCATGACCACGACCGACATCAGTTGCCCCGGTGCTGCGGATGGTACGGTGAGCTTTACCGTTTCCCCGGGACCGTACACGTGGGAATGGTTGGATGCTCCCCTGTTGACCGCCACCACACGCATTGACCTCGGACCAGCCAATTTCACCGTGTTGGTTTCCGGCGGCACCTGCCCCTCTTTCATCAGTGCCTCGCTCGGCGACCCCTACATCGACATCGGCGGAGCGGCGGTGTATTGCCCTTCGAGCCCGCCCGTACTCACCGCGTTTCCGCAATGGGGTTTCCAACCGGACCTCTACCTATGGAGCACGGGCGAGATCACTACCACGATCACTATCGTCCCAGGCACCGAGGGCGTGATCGATGTGATCGGTGTGGATACCGTGCTGGGATGTTCCGCGATGGGCGATATCACTTTGACAGAATTACCCTACCCCACCGTCGCATTCGCTGCACCGGACACGGTCTGCATCCGTGTGAATGCCATCGCCATCACCACCGCAACTACAGCGGATTCCTTGGTCTGGCGCTGGGGTGCGAATGGATACAGCAACGAGGAGAACCCGACCGTGAATTTCACGCGACCCTTTTGGCAACCCATTTCGCTACAAGGCTTCGACCTTTTCGGTTGCGGCGGTCCACCGGTAAGGGACAGTGTGTACGTGCGCCCCCGGCTGCCTGCCAACTTCACCTTGGAACAGGTGCCCTGCACGCCCATGGTGGACATCGTCTTCTCCAGTCCGTCGGATTCCTGCGCATTCTTCGTCGGCGATAGCCTGATCATGGACCTTTGCAGCGGATACGTACGCAGGGATATGCGACGGTACCAAGAGTACGACTTCACCTTCTACTCCACCCAGCCGAACCGGTGCGATGATACGAGTGCGGTACACATCGACGTGCGGACCGAACCCACCCTCTTCCTGCCCAATGCCTTCACTCCGGATGGCGACGGCATCAATGACACCTGGCCCGGACCGGTCGACATTCCTGAGGATGGCTTCGAGGTCCAACTCTTCGACCGCTGGGGGGTGAGCCAATGGGCCAGCATCGATACCCAAGCCAAATGGGATGGCTCTCTCCTGCCAGTGGGTGTGTACGTGTACACCATGCGGCACCGCGACCCCTGTGAGCCCACCCAGGAAGTGGCGCGTAACGGAACGGTGACCTTGATACGCTAACGATCCGATCGATACCACTTGGGCGAGGATGCAGTATCTTGTGGTCTAGTCCATATTCCCATGAGCGCTGGTGCAATGCACGAGAACGACGAGATCCTGTTCCACGAGCCTTTCCTTATGGTGAGCTACTGCGCCGAGCAGAACATGATCATGCTCCGTTGGAATGGCTACGCTTCGCCAGAGAACTACAAGCGCGGCATGACCTTCGTCGCGGATCAAGTGATCGCCAAGAAGATCACGTACTGGCTGAACGACCTCCGGAACATGACCGCCATATTGCAACCCGAAGAAACGTGGACCAACGAGGTCTGGTTCCCGCGTTTACTGGCCGGATGCGTGGTGAAGAAGATGGCCTTCCTACCAGCCGCCGATTTCTTCAACCAGATGAGCGTGGACCGCATCATGGACCGCACCATCGGAGCCCGCAGCTTCCAAGTGGGGTACTTCCCTTCGGAAAAGGAGGCCCTGCATTGGCTGATGAACGAGGTACACCAGCACCGTGTGTAGAGGATACCCGGGTACTTCCTGACTGCCCATTGGGGCCGATGCGCCTCACAAGCCATGTTTTGTGCGACACCGTTAGGCTTTGTACCGAAGTCCATTGGAACGATGTCAGGCGTCGTATTAGCACCAAAGATCGCGCGTGGGGAGTGAAGGCCCTTTCCCGGACCTAGAGCATGCCCTCGCCCCATTTTGAACCTGCTATTTCCTGCCGGGCGGTCTCCACTTCTGGTGCAGGCATCTTCCTTTTCGTGTTCACATTACCGAGGGGTTCTCGATAAGAGGGTGAAAGCACATTCCTTACCTTCGGAAAGTGCACCGACCGTATCACCGATACCATACGACAATGACACGCTACAGCGCACTCTTGGCCCTCGCATCGTTCATCCTATTGTCATCCTGTGCCAACGCCCCAGACGAAAGCACGATGGCCGATGGCAGCAATATGGATGAATTGGCCATGGCCGTAGCGCAGCGCACCGGTGGTGTGTACGTGCCACAGGACATGCAACAGGGCATGCAACAGCACATGCCGCAGGATAACATGCCGGGAGGCGTACCTACAAACATGCAACAGCCTACAGGAAGCGGCAAGGTGGTGATGCACCCGATCATGGACTCGAAGACGGGTATGTTAGCCTCCCAAATGCCCCTGCCCGATACCTGGCGGATCACCAATTCGAAGAACCCCGAGGACCCGGCCATTGTGGGGCCAAGCGGAATCAAGATCTTCTACCGTAAAGGCGGTTCACACTTCTACAGCAACGACCGCATGATGCAGGAGAGTTACCGGATGGCCGGACAGCCGATGCGGCCGCCCGTCCCGATCGAGCAGTTGTTGCAACAGGAAATTGCACCGAACCTGCAGCGCCAAGGCATGCAGTTCGTGCGGAACTATCAGCTGCCCGAGGTGGCACGCCGCAGCCAGCAATACGGCAGCAAAATGTACAAAGCGACAGCCTCGAACGACAGCTTCAACGCAATGGGCTCCGAGTGGAACGATAAGGAAGGGAAGCCGGTGATGATGATCGTGAACCTATTCGTGAGCCAAGGACAGCAGGATGTGTTCTGGTACTATCACCTACAGGTGCTGACTGCGGAAAAGCCTGCCTTCGAAGAGGCGAAAAAGGCGTTCATATACGGCCTCGCGAACACCCAGGACAACCCACAGCAGATCGCAGCCAACAACGCTGCCGCGCAGCAGAGCTGGGCACAACACAACGCCAATGAACAGCAGAAGGCCAACCAGAGCTGGGCACAGCACAACGCTAGGATGCAGCAGAACCAAGCCGCCTTCGATCAGCAACAGGCCACGCACCGCAGCACCGTGGATGCCGTGAACAACTCCATGATGAGCACCTACAATTCACAGAACGCATCCGGTGATCACATGCAACGCGATTTCATCAACACGATGCGTGGCGAGGAGACCGTGAACAACCCGGCCGATGGCCAGCAGTACCAAGTGGAGTCGGGAGCGAACCAGTATTGGATGAACAACAACAACGAGTACATCCCCAGCAACAACACGATGTTCGACCCCAACGCCGACCCGAACCTGTGGAACCAACAGTGGCAGGAGGTGACCCCGGAGTGATCACTTCAACTTGCGTGTAGCTTCCCGTTCGCTGAGCGGACTCAACTTCCGCGATCGCACGAAAGCAAGCACCGCGCTCGGATCCGTTCCACCAAGGCTCCTCAATGCCCAGCCGATGGCCTTGCGAATGAAGAAGTCCGGGTGTGTTGCGTGCCGTTCGATGTTCGCGAAAAGTAGTCCTTGGTCCGTTTCTATCTTCCATTGCAGTTGGAAGATGATCGCCGTACGGTTCAACCACATGTTCCCGCTTTCGATCCATCGCCTGTTCCATTTCGTGATCTCCTTCGGGTTGCGCTTCAGGATCGCCCCGGCCACATGCACTGCGAGTGTATCCACGCTGTCCCACCAACTCTTCGTGGTGATGACCTCTTCCACGAAAGGCAGGTGATCCGGACCGAGGATCTTTGCGAACTTGATCAATAGGTCCACTCCCACTTGGTGCATTTCACGCTCTGGATAGGCGAACGCTTTGCGCACAATAGCAGGTAGGTCATTCAGCGCTGGGACACCATAGATGCCCATGTGCTCTTTCATCAATGCACGGCGTTCTGGGGTCTTGATCCCGAAGTAGGGGAAATGCCCCTTCATATAGGCGGCCATCGCTGTTGCATTCATCGGATCTGCGTGTTGCTTGAAGGAGCGATGCAAAGGAGTAAGCCAAGGGTCCATGCCACAAAGTTGCTCCATCGGATCCGGTATCCATAGACCTTGACCACCTGTGAGTTCCTCTCAATGAGTGATGCATCGACCAACGTGGAGGACCTCCTGTTCATGGGAACAGACCTTCTTTACGCACACCCCAAGTCGGCACTCCACCATCAATGACGTGCGGGTGTTGATCGTCCCTTGGGTCGCGAAACGTGATGGTCGTTCGCCGAAAGAACACTCGGAAGGTGGAGTCCGTGTGTGTGCCATGGATACGATCCGTTGGGACAGCACCAAGGCTGAGCTTTGGCCATCGAAGTAGGCAATCTTCGCCGCGTTCGATCGGTGGGCATGCGCTATGACTTCAGTCATGCAGGTGGTCATGCTTTTCTTGTTCCTTTGACGAATACTGACCGCTGTTCCCCGAACGAGCGTTCATGGATAGCGTTCGATCGAAATCGGCAACATCGTCTCTGATCACATGGCACAACGGACCTACAATGCTTGGGATCTCCGATTCGGGATCTGGGGCATCCGCAACTACTACACGACCCTTGAGGAAAGGGCCATTGCAGGCGCGATCATCTCACCCGGGTACATCGCGATGACCATGGCGGCGGCGGGTCTCGCCACGGCGGGTCTATTGCTCAATAGCCCAGCGGCGATCATCGGTTCGATGTGTGTGGCACCTTTCATGGCACCCTCTCGCGCCGTCTGTATCGGTACCATCTACCGCATGCCCCAAGTGGCTGGTCGCGGACTGGTGAAGCAGATCGGAGGTCTACTCCTTATGGGCAGCGGGATCGCCTATGCGCTGACGATGCTCCTGCAACACGTGATCGGTGGTTACGAGATCACGCCGGAGATCGCTTTGCGTGCCATACCCACTTCCCAAGACTTCGCCTTGAATCTGATCATTGCAACTTCCGCTGGCGCAGCTGCCGCATTGGCACTGACCGCCGAGCCGCACCGCGTTGAATCACCCTGGGGACAGGTGCTGGATGCGGTGATCGGTGTGGAGATCGCGGTCTCCTTGCTACCGCCCGCTGCCGTTGTTGGCATCGGACTGGCATTCGGAGAACCAAAGATCGCCGAACGCGCTTTGCTGCTCATGCTCCTGAATATCATAGGCTTGAACATCCTAGGAAGCGGACTCATATTGTTCATTCGCGGTATCCGGAGGCCCATACTCGATCTGGAGAAGTCCATCCGCTCCGTGACCGCCGAGACCATGGTACGCGTTCCAGGCTTCATCGACGAGGGAAGCACGATCGATATCACCTTGCTCAGTAAAAAGGAGGCGCTGATCAACGTGGTTCTGCGCCGCCATTTCGGTGGTGAGGTTCCCAAGACCCTCGCAGAAACGATCGCGAACGATGTGCGATCAAGGACCGGTTGCATAACCGATATCACCGTGGATGTGATCCCACTCCTGGTACATCAAGGGATCGACACCATTCCGGCGGAAGCTGCTCACTGAAAGAGTTCAGGGTACTTCGAGGCACCCTTATGGGTACCTCGAAGTACCTCGAACGGATGGCACAAGCGCTTATCGTTCTGGGCAGACAAGGCGCGACGAAAGGAAGTTACCCACAGGTAACTGACTGAGGAGAAGCAACTGCTTCATCCCGCGCTATGCGGGAGCCGGATGACCAAACGAGAAGTGCTTGCCCGCAGGGGTGGCCGAAAGGCCGATGCCGCCGGAGTGAGGTTCTTCGAGGTACCCTTATGTCCAGGTCATTGGTTTTTGAACCCTAGAAGTCGTTTTCCTCAGGGATCCGATCAGCAAGCGGCCTTGCTCTTCGAGTGCCTTTCGAGATCTGGTGTCCGATAGGGTTTCCAAAGTTCCCTGCTTGAGTTGATCATGGCTATGGGTCCTATGACTGTAATAACACGATCGCAGCACGGAGTGATCAAGGACGATCACCTCCGGATCAACACTTGTCCAAGAGCTCTTGACGCTTTGCCTCCGGCATACCATACGTCGGATCCTGCCAACCGAGCACATCATAGTACGCTATCGTTCCATCCAAGCTCCTTTTCAGATCGCACGGTTCAAACGCCAACTCATCCTTGATCCGATCCGTTCAATGGGCTTCGATCTCCCAATATCGGCTTGACCCCTGGAAACAGATCACCACCGGTACGCCCCCGGTTGAACAGGGTGATATCGAATTCATCCGTACCCTCTGAACGCTCCACCAGATTTCGTCCGATGAACCGAGTACCGCCAAGGATGGGGACCTTCTTCATGGTTGCTAAGGTCAGGTTTCGCGCGGCCCTGATAAAGCCGTATTAGGCGCAAGGCATCGCTACATCCTCCACCCCGGCAACTTCGCCGCCTGCTTGACCCAACCGGTCACGAGCTTCTCGTCGATCCTGTCGCCCTCGTGAATGTGGTAATAGCGCACATTCTTCTGCTTCGACCCGACCGGTGGCATAGGTTCAAGAGAGCTTCCGTAGTAAAAGGCCACCTTCACGTACTCCGTGATGCAATGAAACCCGAGGAACCAGCCTTGGTCCTGGAAACCGTACATGGGCGTGTTCCACTTCACGGCCTTGTGCGCCTTCGGTACGGTACGCATGATCAACGCATCGAGTTTGCGCCCGACATCCTTCTTCCACCCCGGCATGGCAGCGATATAGGCCTGCACCGGAGCGTCGCCATCACCCTTCGCGATCTGCGGGTTGCCGCCTGAAAGGAGCCTCACCTCGTCAGTCGCTGCACGCACTGTTCGTACCGAGCTTGAGGTCTTGTACGCATCGTCCATACCCTTACCGGCAAGGATCTTCGGCGTGCATTTCTCGATCCGCGATTCCCGGGTCTTCGACTGTTTGGCCGATGAGAAGTGCAAGAGGTAGCCGCGCTGCCTGCCCGGCGTCAATGCCAGGAACGCTTTCTTCAAGGAAGGGTCCTGTTTCAATGCATGCTGGAATTCCTCGGGCATGTCGAATTCCTTCGTCTTCTTCATCTCCACCTTCAGACCGGCCTGCTCCACCTCCATCGCTTCGTGGATGTACGCCTTGATCGTGCGCTCCAGCTTGATTACCTCTTTTAACCCGGTGAACCGGATCTGCCGCGCGGCCTGCACATTCTCGGTTTGTTGAACGAGGATCCCATGATCATCCTTCAGTAAAGCACCCTTCATGAAGAGCAAGGCGCAATAGTCCTTGAAGGCGTGGATCAATACGATGTTGTTCTTCTGGATCGTGTAGCATGGGTGTCCCCATTTCAACTCCTCGCGAAGCCCACAATCCAGCACGATCGTTCGCAGCTTCTCTTGTTCTTCCTGCCACTTCGTGGCTTTCGCAAAATACCAGTCGACGTTAGGGTTGATCGCGCTTGTTGGCATGATATGCGGTAATACAGTTGGTGTTCTTCCAAAATTCGAGGTGAAACTAGTGGATCGGACCAACGGATCGGACATAGACATGCTCGTGATGAGAAGTTGGATAGCGCGCCAACGAAGCCCGAATATCCTTGATCGTATGGCAGTGGATCGGTGCCGATGTACCCTTCGAGCCAATGGATGACCGAAGGTGGAAGAAGGGCTCGCCAAGACCAAGACATCCCGCTCTCTGAGTTCTATCCTACTTTGGTCTTCGCGAATGTCCGAACCTTGATCAGCTAAACCACGGTCCATGCAGAACCATTACACCTTGCCGGTTGCCTGCTTCCTCCTTGCCGTCTCCACGGCCCATGCCCAGAACCCATTGGCCATCCCACCGGCCCTGGACATGGACACCTTCAACCTGGTCCTGGACGAGAGCACCCATGAATTCTATCCCGGTGTGGTCACGGACACATACGGGATCAGTGCTCCGTTCCTTGGTGCCACGTTGATCCTGCACAAAGGCGATACCGCCCGCTTCCGGGTGACCAACCAGCTGTCCGAGATCGCGGGCATGCACTGGAACGGCATGGACGTGCCGCCGGAGTTCGATGGCAGCCCGCCCCGCGTGCTTCAACCCGGCGAAGTATGGAACGTGAAATACAAGGTGATCGACAACGCCAGCGTTTACGTGTACCACCCGCACACCATGGGCCTCATCGGCCAGCAGGTGAACAAGGGCGCGGCGGGCCTGATCATCGTACGCGACGACGAGGAGGCCCAGCTGCCTTTGCCGCGCACCTATGGCGTGGACGATTTCCCCGTGGCCGTGCAGGACAAGAAATTCTCGCCCACCGGACAGTTCATATTTGCGCCCTACGGCGATTCGATCCTGGTGAACGGCACCCCGCACCCCTATTTGCAATGCCCGGCACAGGTGGTGCGCCTGCGGATAGCGAACGCATCCACCGCACGCTACTATCCGTTCGGCTTCGAGGGCGACATTCCGTTCCATGTGATCGCCAGTGAGGGAGGCCTGCTCTCCGCCCCGGCGACCATGACGCGGCTCATACTTTCCAGCGGAGAGCGCGCCGAGATCCTCGTGGACCTCACCGGTCTGGAGGGCGACAGCCTGATGCTGATGAGCTATGGCAGTGAGCTGCCCATGACCGACCCCGGCTCCAACAACATGCTTTGGGAGAGCAGTCCGCTGAACGGTATCGACTTCCCGATCCTGCGCATCCGCGTGGGGCCGCATACGAGCGATCCGATCACATCGATACCCACCACCCTCGTGGATGTACAGCCCTATCCCGAAGCATCAGCGGCACGCACACGCGTCAAGGAGATCACGGGCACGGGCATGGTGGGCGGCACGCTCAATTTCCGACTGAACGGTGAAGCGTGGGACATGAACGTGATCAATGACACCATCATGCTCGGCGACACCGAGATCTGGACCTACATCAACCACTCGAACATGGCCCATCCGATGACCATGCACGCCGGATCTTTCTATGTGCTGGACCGGAACGGCCAACCGCCACCCGAATGGGAACGCGGACCCAAATCCGTGGTGAACGTGGATGTGGACGACACCGTGCGCGTGATCATGCGCTTCGCTTCTTACCCCACCGATGGATGGCCTCTGATGTACCACTGCCACAATCTGATGCACATCATGCAGATGATGTGGCAGTTCATCATCGTGGACCCCACGGCCTCCACGGCGGAAACGGTGAAGGAGGATCGACCTCTTGTGTATCCGGTGCCCTCCACCTCAGCGGTCAACTACCGTGCGGCGTTCCCCGTGATGCGGGTGCGGGTACTGGACCTGGCCGGTCGCGAAGTGATGCTGGCCAGCGGACCGCAGGGCACGGACGGCACGATCGATATCTCCCGGCTTGCACCGGGCCACTACATCGCCCGGTTCGAGGGCTTGGGGAAACATGCCCAGGCCATGATCGTGCGGGAGTAGAGATTGGCTGCGGCCGACTGAGTTGGTTCGCTCATTTCGGTTCAAGACCGGGACTTCGGGTAGACGTGCGGTGGTTCGGCATGCTCCAGCACAGGTCACTGTGATCGGCCAAGTTGACGATCATCAGGCACGGAAGATCCTTCCTGCCTTTCCTTGCATTGCTCCAAACTTCCGATCCATGTGCCAGTTCCTACGCCAACTCCTTCTCGCAGTGCTCACGATGGCCGTTCTACAAGCCACCGCACAAGAACCGGCCAATGACGATTGCGCGAACGCACTACCCGTGGCCTGCGGAACGAGCGTTTCCGGTTCCACGATGAGCGCAAATCTTGATGACGCCCCTACCTGCGTCACCACCGTAAGCGCACCGGGGATCTGGTACACGGTGCTGGGGGTAAGCGGCTCCATCACCGTTTCCACCTGCGCACAGAACGATTTCGATACCAAGATCAACGTGTACCAAGGCAGTTGCGACGGCCTACAGTGCATAGGCGGGAACGACGATGGCGGAGGTTGCGGCCTAGGATCGCAGCTGACCTTCCCCACTTGGGCTGGTGGCGAATACCTGGTGCTGGTGCAGGGGTACAATGGCGCCACCGGGACCTTTACGCTTTCGGTCGATTGTCAGCAGATCATGAACGACGAGTGTACCGGAGCACTTCCCATCAGCTGCGGAGAGACCTTGGACGGCTCCACGGCGGGTGCGACACCGCACGATGGCATCCCTTGCCAGACATCGCTGACCTCGCCTGCCGTATGGTATGTGGCCACTGACCTGGTGGGCAATGTGGTGGCCACCACCTGCCCGGATCCAGCGTACGATACCCAGTTGAGCGTGTACCGTGGGACATGCGGCACGCTCCCTTGCGTGGTGGGCAACAACGATACACCGGGCGTGGGCACCTGCTCCACGGTGCAATTCGATGCCCAGCCCGGCGAGACCTATTTCTTTCTGGTCCATGGCGTGGGATCGGCCAGCGGATCGTTCAGCTTGGGTGTGCATTGCACCACTTGCCCGGCACCGACCGATCTGGACATCACCACCACCGGGACACAGGCGGTGGTGCAATGGACCACCGCAAACCCGACCGCCCAATTCATCATCGAGTACGGACCTTCCGGTTTCACACCAGGAACGGGCACCACCATCACCGGACAGAATGGGGTGGATGGCCCGCCGGTAACGATCAGCGGACTCACCGAGGAAACGGACTACGCGCTGTACCTCTACGAGCAATGCGCCACCGATAGCAGTTACGTTTCGGGGCCCACTGCCTTCACCACCTTGGGACCCATGCCACCGAACGCCATCTGTGCCGGGGCGCTGCCGATCACGTGCGGGAACACCATCACGGCGAGCACGGCCACAGGGTTGTTCACGTCCGGCCCCGCCTGCGGCCCGGCGAACATCACCAGCAAAGGCCTGTGGTACACCTTCACCGGTACCGGCGAGGAGGTGACCTTGAGTACCTGCGATGGGACGGCTTATGATTCGAAGATCAGCGTGTTCACCGGATCGTGCAGTGCCCCTGTTTGTGTGGCAGGCAATGACGACGCCCCCGGCTGCGGCACCCGATCACGCGTGGTGTTCCCCACTTTGATCAGCACGGACTACCTGGTACTTGTGCATGGCTACAACGTGGCGGAAGGTGAATTCACCCTGTCCATGTCCTGTGCTCCGGCCTGCAGCCCCTTGGCCGAGGGCGACCAATGCGCGGATGCTGTGTTGCTGACCCTCCAACCGCTCGGCACCTGCACCCCCACCACGGCAACGAATGTTTGCGCATTCGTGCAACCGCTGGCCAATCCGAGCTGCAACCCCTTCGCGCCTATCGTTGATGTCTGGTTCAGGTTCAACAGCGGGCAGGCCGTAGGCCATCAGGTATTGCTCGCCGCAACGGCTGGACAACCACTGAACATGGCGCTATACACAGCCTGTGCGGGCACGGAGATCAGCTGCACCATGGATGTCGCGGGAGCGCTCACACTGCCGGGTCTCGCCCTGGGCACCGATCACCTCCTTCGTGTGTGGAACGCCGGTGGAGCAGATGCCGGCGAGTTCACCATCTGTGTGGAGGCCGACTTGACCACCGGCCTCGTGGATGCGCCAACGCACCAGCCCGTCGTGCTATGGCCCGTGCCTACCAACGGACTCGTATACTTGGATCTGGACGGCACCGGGCAACACGTGGTGGTGCGTGATGCCTTGGGCCGCGTGGTGCTGTCCACCGTATTGCGAGGCACCGCACCGCACGTGATCGATGCAGGCCCTTTGGTGCCGGGAAGCTACTGGCTGCAGGACACCGGTTCGGGAGCAGTGATCGGTAGGATGGTACGGGAATGATCCCGGCTCACCCACGGTCCGGCCCTGTTCGCTTCTCTTCAATGATCTACACTTGACAAGGAAGAAAATCCTTATCGACGGGACAAGCCTAGACCGTTGCGAAGGTTTGGCAGGACTCACAGCGGTGGTTTAGTATGAGCTTTGGATCAGCAATGGAGCGAAGAGAAACGAAGATGAGGGCGTGGTCATTGGGGGACTAGGCATACTTGCTGCTGAGATCGACGAAGACGACCGCAGCCACATTGGATACCCCGCTACGGAATACGCAAACTGTAGCTTGCACTGCTGCCGCAGTATCCGCATAGGGCGCAACGACGCGGACGAACTTGTCGCCAAGTTCAAGAGGCACTGTGACCAACCCGGGATGGATATTGGGCTTTGGGATCTGCCCACGCTAAGACCCTCCCCTAGAGCAACGAGATAATTATTGGCAAAGGGCCTGTGTACAGGTCGATATCCCAGCTCCGAGACGCAGGGTCGCCGAAGCGGCAG
>Ga0209582_1000493_pt1 | contig 24662 bp, 22 predicted proteins | sample KloWWTmetKNB5Kit_FD_187176 | JGI IMG/M metagenome (GOLD analysis project Ga0209582, IMG submission 187176) | Active sludge microbial communities from Klosterneuburg, Austria, studying microevolution and ecology of nitrifiers - Klosterneuburg... | ecosystem: Engineered > WWTP > Aerobic digester >...
ACAAGGCGCCTGAAGAGAAAGAGCGCGGGATCACGATCAGCATTGCGCACGTGGAGTATGAGACGGACAAGCGTCACTACGCGCACGTGGACATGCCAGGGCACCGCGACTACATCAAGAACATGATTACAGGAGCGGCGCAGGTGGACGGGGCGATTCTGGTGGTGAGCGCGCCAGATGGCCCGATGCCGCAGACAAAAGAGCACGTGCTGCTGGCGCGCCAGGTGGAAGTGCCGAGCATCTTGGTATACCTGAACAAGGTAGACATGATGGATGACCCGGAGCTTTTGGAGCTGGTGGAGATGGAAGTGCGCGAGCTGCTGACGAAGTATGGGTTCCCGGGCGATGACACGCCGATCATTCGCGGGAGCGCGAAGCAGGCGTTGGACAGCGCGAGCACGGACCCGAACGCGCCGGAATACAAGAGCATTCTGGAGCTGATGGACGCGGTGGACAGCTTTGTGCCGACACCGGTGCGGGCGATTGACAAGCCGTTCATGATGCCAGTGGAAGATGTGTTCAGCATCAAGGGGCGCGGGACGGTGGTGACGGGGCGCGTGGAGCGCGGGAGCGTGAAAGTAGGCGACCCGATTGAGATCGTAGGGTTGAAGGACACGCGGCAGACGGTGGTGACGGGCTTGGAGATGTTCCACAAGATGCTGGACAACGCGGAAGCTGGAGACAACTGCGGCGCGTTGTTGCGCGGTATTGAGCGCGACGATGTGGAGCGCGGGATGGTGCTGGCGAAGCCGGGGAGCATTAAGCCGCACGACCAGTTCATGGCGCAGGTGTATATTTTGCGCAAGGACGAGGGTGGACGGCACAAGAGCTTCTTCAACGGATATCGGCCGCAGTTTTATATTCGGACGATGGACGTGACGGGAGAAGTGAAGTTGCCAGAGGGCGTTGAGATGGTGATGCCGGGCGACAACGTGAACATGCATGTGACGCTGATCACGAAGGTGGCGTTGGAGAACGGGTCGAAGTTCGCCATCCGCGAGGGCGGATTGACGGTGGGCGCGGGTTCCATCACAAAAGTTATTGAATAGAGTCGCAGGTTCAAAGTGCAAGGCGCAAAAAAATTACGCCGAGCACTTTGAACTAAATTTAGGGCACTAGCTCAATTGGTAGAGCAATCGTCTCCAAAACGATAGGTTGTGGGTTCAATTCCTGCGTGCCCTGTGAGATGAAAGGGAGCGAAGGGGCGACCGGAGAGAAACGGTCGCCCCTTTCAGCCCCAAGAGGTCGTTAAAAAAGATATGGCAAACGAAGTTGCAGAGAAGAAAGAACCCTCCAGCGTTCAGTCCTTTATCAGACCGATTCGCGAGTATCTGGTAGATACGATGGCCGAGTTGCGCAAGGTGCACTGGCCCTCGCGCGAGAATGTGCGCAACCTGACCATCATTGTGCTGGCGGTAACGCTGGGCATGGCCGCCATTCTGGGGTTGTTTGATTCTCTATTTGAGGGGCTGTTCTTTGGCCTGCTCAAAGCCACGCCAGACCCAATCGCCATTGCAATTGCGGTGGTCATTGTGCTGGCGATTCTCGTGCTGGTTGTATTCTCCAGCCGCGAGCGCAACAACTAAACGACGGTTAATAACGGGACTGGCAGAAATTTTTATTCTGCATGTCCCTGTCAGGTAAAACATGAGCGAGGAAACTCCAAACACGCCAGAAACGCCGGAAATCGGCGCGGGGCAGTCAGACTCGTTTGAGTCTTTTGCCGATTCTTTGTTAAAAGAAGCGGCCAACCTGACCGCGCAAAAGCAAGAACCGGCCGATCTGAGCTTTTTCACCGGCAGACCCGCCGCAGACGCGGAAGAAAGCGCGGAGGATGAGGAGATCGAGGAGATTGAGGGCGACGACGAAGGCGATGTCGAAGCCGAAGAGGGCGAGGATATTCTGGCCGACCTCATGCCCGGCAAAAAAGAGAAAGCCAAAGCCAAAGCCGCGCCCAGAAAGTCATCGCGCAAGAAGCCCAATGTTGAAGATTTGGGCGATGGCACCGGATACATTGCCCCAGTGCAAGTTGGCGGCGAAGTTGAAGAAGAGGCCGAGGACGGCAGCGAGTGGTATGCCGTGCACTGCTATTCCGCGCAGGAAAACAAGGTCAAGCACAACCTGGAGCAGCGCATTGAGACCATGGGCATGGTTGGCAAAATTCTGAAAGTGGTTGTGCCCACCGAGGAAGAGCTTGAAGTAAAAGACGGCAAACGCCGGGCGGTGGAGCGCCGCGTCATGCCGGGCTACATCCTTGTGAAAATGATTATGAGCGAGGAAGCCTGGTTTGTGGTGCGCAACACGCCGGGTGTGACGCGCTTTGTGGGCATGGGCAACCGCCCGGCCCCGCTCACCAAGGCCGATGTAAACCAAATTTTGCATCGCATGGAGGCCGAGGCGCCCAAGCTGAAGGTGAATTACCGGCCCGGCCAGAAAGTGCGCATTACCGATGGCCCCTTCGCCGACTTTATGGGTTTGGTGGACAAAATTGACACCGAACGCGCCAAAGTCAGCGTGCTGGTCTCGTTCTTTGGTCGCGATACGCCGGTGGAATTGGACTTTTTGCAAGTCGAAAGAATGTAGTTAATTATTGGTTGTTGGTTGCTGGTTGATGGGTTGCGCGCCGGGCTTCATTAACCAATACCCAATAACCAACAATAAGGTGGGAGGGCATTTGCCCGTTTGACCACAGGAGATTGAAATGGCAAAGAAAGTAAAGTCAGTTGTAAAAATTAATATCGAGGCCGGAAAGGCCACCCCCGCGCCGCCAATCGGCCCATCCCTTGCCCCGCACGGCATCAACCTGATGATGTTCTGCAAGGAATACAACGCGCGAACGAACAACCCGCAAATGCTGGGCAACATCATCCCGGCCACCATCACCGTGTTCAGCGACAACTCGTTTACGTTTGCGCTGGGCACCCCGCCCACCGCTCAGCTTATTCGCAAGGCGGCAGGCGTGCAGAAAGGCAGCGGCGTTCCCAACCGCAACAAAGTGGGCAAGATCACCAAGAAGCAGCTTCAGGACATCGCAGACATCAAGATGAAAGACCTGAACGCGATCAACACAGAAGGCGCGCTCAAGCAAATTGCGGGAACAGCGCGCAGCATGGGCATTGAGGTGCAGGAATAAATCAGCGGCTGGGTGTTAATGGCCTGTGGCTGGCGAAACACCAGCGACCAGCCACGAACAACCAGCAACCAAACGTGGGAGGGCATTTGCCCGTTTGACCACAGGAGATTGAAATGGCAAAAGTTGGAAAGAAATACAAGGCGGCGGCGGCGAAAGTAGACCGCAACAAGCTCTACAACGTCCCAGAAGCAGTTGCGCTGGTCAAAGACACCAGCATTACCAAGTTTGATGGCACGGTCGAGTGCCACATCCGCCTGAACGTGGACCCGCGCCAGGCCGACCAGCAGGTGCGCGGCGTGGTTGTGTTGCCAAACGGCCTCGGCAAAACCGTGCGCATCTTGGTGTTCTCGCAGGGTGATGGCGCAGTGGCCGCCCGCGAAGCCGGCGCGGACATTGTGGCTGATACCGATGATTGGGTGAAGAAAGTGCAGGATGGCTTCACCGATTTTGACGTGGCCATTGCCACCCCAGACATGATGGGCAAAGTCGGTCGCCTTGGCAAAGTCCTTGGCCCGCGCGGTTTGATGCCCAGCCCCAAGGCAGGCACGGTTGTGCCGGTTGCAGATATTCCTCGCGTGATCAAAGAATCCCGCGCAGGCCGCGTGGAGTTCCGCCTGGACAAGACAGCCAACATTCACGTGCCAGTGGGCAAGGTCAGCTTTGAGCAGAAATTGCTGGAAGAGAACCTGAACACCTTCCTGGATGCGGTGAAGAAGGCCAAACCCGCCTCTGCGAAGGGCCAGTACATGAAGCGCGCCGTCGTCACCTCGACGATGGGGCCGGGCGTGCGCCTCGCCACCGAAGCGTAGCTTTTACGAATTTAACGCAAAAAAACGGACTTCAGAATTTCTGGAGTCCGTTTTTTATTTGTCTTTGCGCAAATCCAGTTTTAATTTGGCAACGGCTTATTTCCCGCGCAGCACATCGCTGATGGGGTTCATGGCCCAGTCAATCGTCTCGCGCTCCATCACCAAAGGCGGGGCAAAACGAATGACATGCGAGTGGGTTTCTTTGCACAAAATGCCCTTGCCCATGAGCGATTCGCAAAACCGCCGCGCCCCGCCCGCGCTTTCGTGCAGCTCTACGCCAATGAGCAAGCCCTTGCCGCGCACTTCTTTCACATGCGGGCTGTTGATTTCAACCAGTCGCTCCTGAAAATACTCGCCCAGTTCGGCGCTGCGCTGAACGAGCTTTTCTTCTTGAATGACGCGGATGGCCGCCCGCGCTACCGCCGCGCCCAACGGGTTGCCGCCAAAAGTGCTGCCGTGCTCTCCGGGTTGGAATAACCCCATCAGGGCGCCATCGGCCAAAACAGCGCTGACCGGGATGACCCCGCCACCCAGCGCTTTGCCCAAAATCATCATGTCTGGGCGCGCATTTTCGTGGTCGCAGGCAAAGCGCGCGCCGGTGCGGCCCATGCCGGTCTGAATCTCATCGGCCAAAAAGAGCACGTTGTTGCGCGTGCAAGCGTCGCGCACTTTTTGCAAGTAACCCGGCGGCGGCACAATCACCCCGGCCTCGCCTTGTATTGGCTCAATCATCACCGCGCAAGTATTTGGGGTGATGGCTTTCTCGATGGCCGCGGCATCGCCAAACGGCACGGTCACAAATCCCGGCGTAAACGGCCCAAAATCATCGCGGTACGATGGCTCGGTGCTAAACGAGATGATGGTGACCGTGCGCCCGTGAAAGTTGTTGCCTGCCACGATGATCTCGGCGTTGTGGCGCGGAATTCCCTTTACGGTGTAGCCCCACTTTCGCGCCAGCTTGATGGCGGTCTCAACCGCCTCGGCCCCGCTGTTCATGGCGATGGCTTGCGCGTAGCCGCCAAACGCGCACAACTCCTCAAAAAACGGGCCAAGCTGATCGTTGCGAAACGCCCGCGAGGTGAGCGTGAGTTTGCCCGCTTGTTCTACCAGCGCCTTGATGATGGCCGGGTGGCGGTGGCCCTGGTTCAGCGCAGAGTAGGCGGATAGACAATCCAGATATTTGTTGCCGTCCACATCCCACACCCACACGCCCTCGCCGCGTTCAATGACAACATTAAGGGGTTTGTAGTTGTGCGCGCCGTAGCGGTCTTCGGTCTTGATGAGTTCGTTTGATGACGTCATGGTCTCGCTCCTTGTTGCAAGTATACGGGAGCAGCAAAGAGCAAAGGATGAAGATAAGCGGGGCCAAATCTGTAATTTTTAAGGAGTGATCGGCCAACAAATGGTGGTCGTCGTTTCCGCTTTCGCGAGGATGACAGGGAATGACGGGCTTGGTTCGTTCTGTACAAGCCAGACAAGTTTATTTCATTCTCCAATTAACCACTCCCATTTTTAATGCAAATTTTGGCAGCGGATAAAATTTGCGCTCGCGCCGCCTTATACTGCGCTTTGGCGCGTGCGCATGGTTTGGCGCAAATGTATGCGCTGAAAATTCAGGTTAAACACATGAAAAAAGGTCGTCTGGAAGCCTTCAGCGATGGCGTGTTCGCCATCATCATCACCATCATGGTGCTGGAGCTTAAACCCCCGCAGGGTGAAACGATGGGTGATTTGCTGGAGATGGCCCCCACATTTCTGGGGTATGTCATCAGTTTTGCCTATGTGGGCATTTACTGGAACAATCATCACCACATGTTTCAGGTGGTGGAAAAAGTGGATGGCCGCGTGTTGTGGGCCAATTTATTTTTGCTGTTTTGGCTTTCGCTCATGCCCTTTGTCACCGCGTGGGCGGGCCAAAGCAATTTCGCCGCGCAACCCGTCACCTTGTATGGCATCGTTTTGCTGATGTGCGCCATCTCGTACACCATCTTGCAGCTTCATCTTATTCAAATCAACGGCAAAGATTCCGCCTTTGCCCGCGCGTTGGGCAGCGACTTTAAAGCCAAAATATCTTTGGTTCTTTATATCGCCGCCATTGCGCTGTCTTTTGTCAATCCGTGGATTTCTTGCGCGTTATTTGTGGTTGTTGCGCTAATTTGGTTCGTGCCAGACCGCCGCATGGAGAAAGCGGTGGAAAGCACCAGAAACGCAGAATGAAGAAGTCAGAAAGTTTTTCTGCTTTCTGACCTCTGACTTCAAGCATATTTCAATTCGTGCGCGGCCTTCGCCAGTTCCTCACGAAAATTTGGGTGGGCGATGTCTATGAGCAGTTTGGCGCGTTGGCGCAGCGTTTTGCCATACAGGTCGGCAATTCCAAACTCGGTGACAACGTAATGAATGTCGTAGCGCGGCACGGTTACGCCCGCGCCTTGTTTGAGCATGGGCACAATTCGGCTGACCGTGCGGCCATCTCGCAACGCGGCAAAACTGGGCAGGGCAATGATGGGCCGCCCGCCCTTGCTGTGCGCCGCGCCGCGAATAAAATCCAACTGGCCGCCAATGCCGCTGTATAGCCGCGGCCCAATGCTATCTGCGCACACCTGCCCGGTCAGGTCCACCTCGATGGCGCTGTTAATTGCCACCATGTTGTTGTTCTGGCTCACGTGCAGCGAATCGTTCACATACTCGGTGGGATGCAGCTCAATCATCGGGTTGTCGTTCACCCAGCTATACAACTTGTTGGTGCCCAGGCAAAACCCCGCGATGATTTTGCCCGGATGCACATTCTTGCGCTCGCCGTTAATAATTCCCCGCTCCACCAGGTCAATCACGCCATCGCTAAACAGCTCGGAGTGGATGCCCAGATCGCGTTTGCCGGTGAGGAACGGCAGCACACCGTTGGGGATGGCCCCAATGCCCAGTTGCAAACAATCGCCATCATGAATCATGCCCGCAATGATGGAGCCGATCTTGTCATACAGCGGGCCGCTCTCGCTGTTCTCGTATTCGGGCAGTGGGTAATCCACCTCCACGCAATAATCTATTTTGCTCATGTGGATGAAGCTGTCGCCGAGCGTGCGCGGCATGTTGGGGTTCACCTCTGCGATGACGATGCGAGCCGTCTCCGCCGCCGCCTTGCTCACGCCCACTTCCACCCCAAACGAGCAAAACCCATGATCATCCGGCGGCGAAACATGAATCAGCGCCACATCCAACGGGATGGCGCCCCGGCGGAACAACATGGGAATTTCTGCCAAACGGCAAGGCGTAAAGTCGGCCCGCCCGGCGTTCACCGCCTCGCGCACATTCTCGGAAATGAACAGTGTGTTCACCCGCAAATGCCCCTGCATGTCCGGGCTGGCGTAATCGCTCGCGCCAATGGTCAGCACCTGCAACACTTCAACATCGCGCAATTGCGGGGCGCGCTTTACCAGCGCGGTCATCAACGTTGTTGGAAAACTGCAGTTTCCGGTTACAAATACGCGCATCCCGCTTTGCACGGCGGCAATCGCGTCTTCTGCTCTATACGATGGATTACAGTACGTCATAATTTTTCAAACTTGCTCATTATCTCTGATGTGACAAACAAAGAAACCGCCGCCGGGTTTTGTCTGGTTGGCTGTCTGGCTAGTGTGAAATCTCTTCTTCCGGGCAGGTTTACAGCCTGTTCAAGATGCTAGAATCTCTTTTTCACAATCGCCCAAACATCCGGGCGCATCTAAAAAGAGGAGAAATAAAAAATGAAGACAGGTTTGCTTACAAAATTGATGGCCTTCGCGGCAGGCGCGATGGTGCTTGCGGCTTGTGGTGGCGCATCTGCCCCGGCCGCCGCCCCGGCCCAGCCCGCCGCAGCCGGCGGCGCAGTCACGCTGGAGATTGGCTCCAAGGGTGATGAACTGCTGTTTGACAAGACGACATTTGAAGTCCCAGCCGGTTCCAAAGTGACGCTGAAGTTGAAGAACAACGCCACCACCGCCGCTACTCTGCACAACTGGGTGCTGACCAAGGCTGGTCAGGCCGATGCAGTTGCGACTGATGGCATTAGCGCTGGCGAGAGCAAGGGTTACCTCAAGGACGGCGATGTCCGCGTGATCGCTCACACCAAGATGATCAAGGGCGGCGAAAGCGATTCAGTCACGTTCGACGCACCCGCGCCCGGAACATATCCGTTTATCTGCACCTTCCCCGGCCACAGCGCCTTGATGAAGGGCACGCTGGTCGTCAAATAATTTGACGCGCCATGCAAAGACGGGTTTCGCAAGAGACCCGTCTTTTTTTATTTTTGGACTTACGCAAAAATCTTTTGAGTAATTTGCTCTGACGAAGATGTGCGCTGGTGGCCACCACCGGATAAATCCGGCGGCTACTCGTTGGAAAACCCGCGGGCGGGTTATCGCAGAATTCTTTAACCCGCGCCAGCGGGTTTCTTAATGGTTAGGCGGCAGATTTTATCCGCTGCCGGTCGAACGCCAGAATACGCAGATGGAGTGGCGCGAAGAAACGCCGCATGGCCGAAAAACCGTGAGAGCCAGTGACGCCGATCACTGGCTCTCAAAGCAAAAGGAGGAGAAGAGGAGGTCCCACCCAGACTCTCGTTTCTGTTGCATGTTATCCTACGGCAAAAGAGTGAACTCAACACAACGCCTGCCCTACGATTACCCTACGACTATGTAAACTCATGAGAGTGCCCACATTTTTTTTACGCGCATGCGCCGCGGCGTTTTTGTTGATGGCATCCGGCTGCTCGCGAGCCGAGACCCCCAAGCTCACGCCGGTGGCCTATTCGCTTTATTTGGCCGCAGATGCGAACGCGGCGCAATTGTTGCAAACACTAACCACCACATACACGCGGCTCAACCCAAACGTCAACTTCCGCGTTTCGGTAGATACGCCCGCGTCCATTGGGCAGCGTTTGGGTGGCGGAGAAATTTCGCTGGGGGTGGTGTCGCTTTTGCCCCAGACCACGTTGCCATCCCCCTGGATTGGCGAGCTGGCGCAAGATGCCGTGCTGCCAATTGTGAACGCGGCCAACCCCGCCACAACCATTGGCGCGCCGCAATTGCGCGATGTGTTTGCGGGCTCGCGCAACCAGTGGGACGAATTTGGCGCCCCCGGTTTGGGCGAGATTCAGGTGGCGCTGCGCGATGTGGGCGAAAGTTCGCGGGCTTCATTTGATTCGTCCATCATGGGCAATGTGCGCCTCACCTCAAGCGCCATCGTGCTGCCCACCAACGAGGTGATGATCAATTTTGTCTCGCTCACGCCCAACGCCATTGGCTATGTGACCCTCTCGCATCTCAAAAATAAGCCAGAGTCAAAGGTCAAAATTTTGGCGGTTGACGGCGCACAGGCCGCGCCAGCCAGCATTGCCGATGGCAGTTACAAAATTCCGCAAACCATTTATTTTTTGGCCGCCATTGAGCCGCAGGGCGAGCTGCGCAGATTTGTGGCGTGGTGTTTGGGCGAGCAGGGCCAAAAAATTGTTGAGGCCGCCAATTACGTGAGCATTACGCGGGCAAAATAAAATGCCGTGCGATTGAAATCGCGCCTGATGAGCCTGCGGCTGAGCGTCCGCCTGCGCGGACGCAGGTGTGTCGGCGCAGGCCGACACTCGGCAAAATGCCCGCAAGGCGCGATTTCAATCGCACGGCATGATGTTTGAGCAAATGCCCAATTACATCTTCCACTTGCCGCGCACCCAGTCCAGGGCCTGCGCAAGTTTATCTGGCTCGGCGGGTTTGGGGGCGCTGGCGCGGCAGGCATCAAACTTGCGGCGCAGGTCTGCGGCATCAATGGCGTTGCCCGCGCCAATGAACACCAAACGGGTTTGCGGCGGCTCATCGCCCCACGGCTCACCCATCAACAACTGCACCCGTTTGCCCACCATTTGCAATACCATGCGTTTGCCGGGCTGGGTTTGGGTGAACAACACGCCCTTGGCGCGATAAATCTCGGCGGGGAGCGCGTCAATCACCTTGCGGGCGGCGGCGTAATTTAGTGGCTCATCGCAGGTGTAGCTGGCCGTGCTAAACACCAGCGAGTGGTCGTGTGTGTGCGTGTGCTCATGCTCGTCCCCGGCCTCGTGCGTATGCACATCATGCGCGGCGCGCGAGGCCAGCTTGTCTGCAGAAAACTCGCCCACGCTCAGCAGCAACTCCAGCGGCGCGTCGGCGTTGGTCACTTCCAAAATGCGGGCGTTGGGCACAATCTCGCGGATCCACGCGCGAATTTCCTCCAGCGCGGCGGGGCTGACCAGATCAATTTTGTTGAGCAAAATCATATCGCCCGCCGCGATTTGATCCATCGCCAGCACGGCCTGCTCGCCGCGCAGGTCGCGGGCTTGCTCGGCGTCCACCACGGTCAGGATGCCATCCACAAAAACATGCTGGCGCAGCTGGGGCAGCAAAAAAGTGGAGGCCACGGCGAACGGGTCGGACACGCCGCTGGTTTCAATCACCACATATTCTGGTTTTTCCGGGCGGTTGATGGCGCTTAGAACGGCGTTGAGCAAGTCGTCTCGAATGGTGCAGCAAATGCAGCCGTTGGCCAGGCTCACCGTTTCGCCCTCCACGCCCACGATTAACTCGGCGTCAATGTTGATGGCGCCAAAATCGTTGACCAGCACGGCCACGTGCAACCCGTGATTGCCGCGCAAAATACGATTGAGCAGCGTGGTTTTGCCCGCGCCCAAAAATCCGGTGATGATGGTGATGGGAATTGACATGAAATGCAGAATTAGACTTGCGCGCGCACCGGTCTGACCGCTACGCCGAACTTGTTCGGACGCGGTCAGACCGGTAACTTAAAGAATGCTTTTGCCAAACACCGAGGCGACCAGCTCCACCGCCAGCTTTGCGGTGCGGTTGCGGTCATCCAGGATTGGGTTGATCTCCACGATGTCCATTGAGGTGACTTTGCGCGAATCGTGCAAAATTTCCATCAGCAAATGCGCCTCGCGGTAGCTGAGGCCGCCCGGCACGGGTGTGCCCACGCCGGGGGCTTCGGCGGGGTCAAGGCTGTCCATATCCAGGCTGATGTGAATCCGGCGGAGCGAGGCAAATTGCTCCAGCGCCATCCGCGCCACTTGCGCCATGCCCAGCGTGTCAATGTCTCGCATGGTGAAGACGCGCACGTTCATCTCGCGCAGCAGGTCGCGCTCTTTCGGGTCAATATCTCGCGCCCCAATGATGATGGCCTGCGATGGCTGAATTTTTGCGCCGGCGCGGCCAATGCCGGTCAACTCGGCAGGCCCGCGCCCCATCAAACACGCCAAAGACATGCCGTGCACGTTGCCGCTGGGGCTGATCTCTGGCGTGTTGAAATCGCCGTGCGCGTCTACCCAAAGCACGCCCACGCTGGCCTCGCTGGCGGTGATGGCGCTGACCGTGCCAATGCTGAGCGAATGGTCGCCGCCCAGAAAGAGGGCCATCTCGCCGCGCGTGTTCACATCCATTGCCTGCGAATAAATCTCGCGGCACACCCCCGCGATGCTGGGCAGGTGGCGGGCGCGGCTGGAATCGGGCGGCTCGTTTTCTGGCAGTGGCACGGGCAGGTTGCCAAAGTCAATCACGGTGTGTCCCAGCGCGGCCAGTTGCATGTTCAGCCCGGCATAGCGGATGGCGCTCGGGCCCATGTCCACGCCGCGCCGCCGCTGGCCCAGATCCATCGGCACGCCAAAAATGCGAATTATTTGCGAGTTTGTATATTGCGTCATGGCAGCCCAATACTACATGAAGGGTGAAGAGGGAAAGGTGAAAGCGCCGGGTGAAAGAATCTCATCATTCTCTCTTTTTATGCGGTGCGAAACATAAAATGAAATCCCTGAATGAGCTTATTGCTTTCTTGACAGACATTTTGCAGCATCTATAATCTCCTGCCATTATCCGCGGCACATTGCCGTTTTATACAAGGAGGTCATCACACCTAATAAATATATAGATTTTTTCCCAACAGGCGTAACAAGAGAAACCTGTGCCAACCCATAACCCGTAAAAAAATTTTTCAGGAGATGAGTTAAGGAGATACCCGATGGCGAAGAAATTTCTGACGACAGCCACACTGTTTGTGGCCGCATCTATGGCTTTGGCCGCCTGCGGAGGCGCCCCAGCCGCGCCGACGGCTGCCCCTGCCGCCGCGACAAAAGCCCCGGCCGCCGCCGCAACTGCCGCCCCCGCCGCAGGTGGGCGCGGACGCAGTGGCACACTGCGCATTTTGTATTGGCAGGCCCCCACCATTTTGAACTTTCACCTTGGCAGCGGCACAAAAGATTCCGACGCTGGCCGCCTTATTTTGGAGCCGCTGGCCGCGCTTGGCCCAGATGGCAACCCGGTGGCCCGCCTGGCCGCCGAAATCCCAACCATGGATAACGGTGGAATTGCCAAAGACTTCAGCAGCGTGACATGGAAGCTGAAGAAAGATGTGAAGTGGAGTGATGGCACGCCATTTAACGCCGATGACGTGGTGTTCACATATCAGTATTGCGCCGACAAGGCCACCGCCTGCACCACCGCCAACTCGTTCGCGGGCATCAAGAGCGTGGATAAGGTGGATGACTACACGGTCAAGATCACCTGGGAGAAGCCCAACACCAACTCTTATCAGACGTTTGTGAGCACCCAGGGTTATATTTTGCAGAAGAAGCAGTTCGGTGGTTGCATTGGCGCCAAAGCCAACACCGATGACGCCTGCAAAGCCGCCAACAATGCCCCAATCGGCACAGGCCCCTTCAAGCTGAAGGAATTTAAGGCCGGCGACACCGTGACCTACGATGCGAACCCGAACTACCGCGAGGCCGACAAGCCCGCCTTCAGCTCGGTGATCTTCAAGGGCGGCGGCGACGCCACCAGCGCCGCGCGCGCCGTGTTCCAAACCGGCGACACAGATTATGGGTGGAACTTGCAAGTTGAAGCGGCTGTGCTCAAGCAATTGATTGACAGCGGCGGCAAGGGCAACCTGCTCACGATTTACGCCTCCAGCGCCGAGCGTCTGATCATGAACTTCAGCGACCCTGCTCAAAACAGCGAACCGGGCACCAAGAACCCATATCTGACCGATTTGAAGGTTCGCAAAGCCCTGGCAATGGTGATTGACAAGAAGGTTATGGCCGAGCAGTTGTATGGCCCGGCGGGCGTGCCCACTTGCGAAATCATCACCACCCTGCCATACATTGACCCCAAGGATATTTTTGGCGGGCGCAACAAGTGCGCCACCCCAGACATTGCGGGCGCGAACAAGCTGTTGGATGAAGCTGGCTGGAAGGCCGCCTGCGGCGACCCAGCCAAGTGCGTGCGCGAGAAGGATGGCAAGAAGCTGCACCTGACCTACAAGACCACCACCAACGCGCTGCGCCAGAAGGAACAGGCTTTGGTGAAGGATGCGTGGGCGCAAATTGGCGTGGAAACGGAATTGAAAGATGTGAGCTCCACCATCTTCTTCAGCACCGATGCCTCCAACCCGGATACAACTGGCCGCTTCACCAGCGACATTCAGATGTATACCAACAACTACACCACGCCAGATCCAACGTCTTATCTGTGCGACTTTGGCGGCACCCCCTCTGGCAAAGACAACGGCTACCGCGCCGCGAATAACGGGCGCTATGTGAACCCGGATTACGACAAGTTGTGCGCCGACCTGCGCGCCACGACCGACCCAGCCGTAGCCAAGGATTTGGTGATGAAGATGAACGACGTGCTGGTTAACAGCGATGTCGTCATCGTCCCGTTGATCGCCCGCGCTTCGGTGACCTCTGGCGCAGCCAAGGACCTGAAGGGCGTTGTGCTCAGCCCATGGGACAGCGAAATGTGGGATATTGCCAACTGGTACAAATAGTTGATTTGTCTAATTTGTCTAAGCGGTCAGAGCGCTCAAAACGCTCTGACCGCTGGACGAACAGGGAACTTCCTAATGGTTTATTACATTATTCGCCGGATTCTGGTGGGCATTCCAACCATCCTTGTGATGAGTTTTGTTATTTTTGCCACCATCTCAATGGCTCCCGGCGACCCCATGGCTGAATTTGGCGCGAACCCCGAAGTCCCTGCCGAAGTAAGAGAAAATATTAAAAAATCATTGGGCCTGGACCAGCCCTGGCCTGTGCGCTACGTCAAATGGTTCGTAGCCATGACCCAGGGTGAGTGGGGATATTCATATTCGGCCCGCACGTCTGTCATCAAATTGATTGGGCAGCGCCTGCCGCAAACGCTGATGGTGGTTGGGTTGTCTTACCTTATCGCCGTCATCGTCGCTGTCCCGCTGGGGGTGATGGCCGCTGCAAGGCCAAAGTCTATTTTTTCACGGCTTACAAACGCAGTGGCCTTGTCTGGCATCTCTCTGCCCACGTTCTTCACCGGTTTGGTGATGATCCTGATTTTTAGTGTGGGGCTGAGGATGCTGCCGATGATTTACGACACCACGCTCAGCCCGGCCGACCCGGACTTTTTGAGCAAACAAATCAAGCAGAGCATCATGCCAGTCACTGTGCTGGCCCTGTTTAGCATTGGGGCGCTCACGCGCTATGTGCGCAGCGCCATGCTAGACAACCTGCCGATGGATTACGTGCGCACTGCCCGCGCCAAAGGCATGACCGAGTGGCCGGTAATCATCAAGCATGTCTTGCGCAACAGCCTCATCCCGGTGGTGACGTTGGTGGCGCTGGGCGTGCCCGCCGTCTTTACCGGGGCCATCATCACCGAGCAGATTTTTAGAGTGCAGGGCATTGGCGAATTGCTCATCACCTCCATCCAAAAAAATGACACGCCCGTGGTGATGGCGATTACGTTCTTGTATGGCATTCTCGTTGTCATATTTCAGTTGCTGGCCGATCTGACGTATGGCGCATTGGATCCGCGCATTAAGTTGAGTTAAATCTATGGCAACAGTTGCAAATCCTCTCGCTCGCGCCGCTATTCCAGCCAGCCAGCAACCGCGCACGTTTGCGCAAGAATTGTGGCGGCGGTATCGCAAGAATTTCTCGGCCATGTTTGGCCTGTTTGTGCTGGGCTTTATGGTGCTGGCTGTGATTTTTGGCCCGATGATCTACACGGTTGACCCCATAAAACCAAACATTCCGCAAAGTTCGCAGCAGCCATCGGCCCAGCACCTGCTTGGCACAGATGATGTGGGCCGCGACATGCTGGCGCGCATTTTGTATGGCGGGCGCATCTCGCTGGCAAACGGCATCAGCGCCATGATGGTGGCGCTGATTGTGGGCACGCTGGTGGGCGCGTTCAGCGGTTTCTTTGGCGGAAAAATAGACATGATTCTGATGCGCATCACCGAAATTTGTTTGGCGCTGCCCGCTGTGCCTGTGTTGATGTTGATCATTTACCTGTTCCGCGACACGCTCAAAGCCGCGCTGGGGCCAAATTTGGGTATCTTTGTGCTCATTGTGGTGGTGCTGGGTTCGCTCAACTGGATGACGATTGCCCGCGTGGTGCGCAGCCAGTTTTTGCAAATCAAACAGCGCGAGTTTGTGGAAGCCTGCCACGCGCTGGGCGCGACCGACTGGCGCATCATGTTCACCCATATTTTGCCAAACTGCTTTGGCCCGCTGGCGGTGGCGGCAACCCTGGCGGTGGGGCAGGCCATCATCACAGAGAGCGTGCTCTCGTTCCTTGGGGTGGGCTTCCCATCCGATACGCCCACCTGGGGGCGCATGGTGGCCGATTACAAAGACTGGCTGGGTATTTTGAACAACGCCGTGCTTTCGCCGGGCGTATGCATTTTCCTCACCGTGCTATCTGTGAACTTTATTGGTGATGGCCTGCGCGACGCGCTTGACCCGCGCCGGAGAGGATAGAATTGGCGGCAGCTGCAAGACCATAGGCGAGAAGACATCGTCCATCGTCTGTGGTCTTTTATTATTTTTCAGGAGGTGATGCCCAAGAGCAAACCAATCCAAATACCCATTCACACCAGAATGAGCATTTTACAAACACAACGTTTTTTTGAGGAGAAGAAGATAACATGAATCGTTCCAAACTGTTTAGCGCAGTAAGTCTGGCCGCAGCCAGCGCCATGCTTTTGGCCGCTTGCGGCGCCGCCACCCCCGCGCCAACCGCTGTGCCGCCCACCGTCGCCCCCGCAGCAACGGCTGTTCCGGCAACCGCCGCGCCGAAGCCAACCGTTGCCCCAACCGCTGCGCCAGCCGCTTTTGTTGGCGACAAACTGGCCGCCCCAGATTGCAATTACGGCGGCAGCATGAAAGCCATTGAGGCCGTGGATGCCACAACGGTGAAGTTCACCCTGTGCGCCCCAGACCCGGCGTTCCCGCAAAAAATCACCGGTTCATCCTTCAACATTTTGAGCAAGGATGACATTGCCAAAACCGGCGGCGATGCCAAGAAGATTGGCGAGAATCCCGTTGGCACCGGCCCGTATATTCTGAAGGAATGGAAGCACGGCGACTCATTGACCTTTACCGCCAACCCGAACTGGTGGGGCGGCGCGGTTGCCAACAAACAGTTGGTCATCCGCTGGTCGAAGGAAGCCGCGCAGGCTTTGCTTGAGCTGCAATCTGGCAACGCCGACAACATCACCAAGGTTGCCACCGAAGATTTTGACACGGTTGCCAAAGACAAGAACCTCAAGCTGATACCGGTGGAAGGGTTGAACATCTTCTATGTTGGTTTCAACGTGAACACCCCCCCGTTTGACAACGAGATGGTGCGCCAGGCGTTTGCCATGGCCATTGACCGCGCCAAGATTGTGAAGGATTACTATCCAGAAGGCTCGACTGTTGCCAACGGCTTCATCCCGCCCAGCTTCAAGCCCGGCCCGTCGCCAGACATCAAGTGGTACGACTACAACGCGGACAAAGCCAAGCAGATGCTGGTTGATGCCAAGTTTGACTTTAACCAGGAAATCCCGCTCAGCTACCGCCAGGTTGTGCGCGTGTACCTGCCCTCGGTAGATAAGGTTGCGCAGGAAATTCAGGCGCAGTTCAAGAAAATTGGCGTAAAGATCAAGCTGACGCCAAAAGAGAGCGGCACCTTCATCAAGAGTTCAACCGAAGGCAAAGAGCCGTTCCATCTTTTGGGATGGGGCGCCGACTACCCGGACGCGACCAACTTCATTGATTACCACTTCGGCGCGGAGCACAAGCAGTTCGGCAAGGCCTTCCCAGATATTCTGGAGCAGATCAAAGTGGGCGCGACCAACAGCGATGTGGCCGTGCGCCAGGCCGCCTACGATAAGATCAACACCATGCTCAAGCAGCACGTCCCGGTTATCCCCGTGGCGAACGGCTATTCTGCGCAGGCATTCCGCGCGGATGTGACGAACCCCATCGCCAACCCGGTTTCCTCGACGGATTTCTGGATGATCAAGGGTGCCAAGGACACCTTCGTCTCGGTGCAGAGCGGCGAACCCATCAGCTTGGATTGCGCCGACGAGACCGATGGCGAGACCTTCCAGGCTTGCGACCAGATTTTCGAGAAGTTGCTCGGCTTCAAGCCCGGCACAGTTGAGTTGAAGCCCCTGCTCGCCACGGCTTACAAAGCCAATGCCGATGCCTCGGAGTGGACATTCACCCTGCGCCCGAACGTCAAGTTCAGCAATGGCGCGGCTTTCACCGCCAACGATGTGGTGGCCTCGTTTGCTCGCCAGTGGGATGCCAGCAACCCGGCTCACAAGGGCGACACCGCCACATTTGATTACTGGGCCAGCTACTTTGGCGGCTTCCTAAACGCCAAGAAGTAGCAAATTAGTTGCGAAGTGCGAATTACAAAATTGCGAACTGCTGCCCCGCGCGCAGTTCGCAATTTCGTGATTTGTACTTCGCGCTGTGCAATTAAAAAATGGTTCAATTTATCCTGCGCCGGTTGTTTTTGTTGATCTTTGTCGCCGTTGGCATTCTCATCCTGACCTTTGCCATGACGAGAGCCATCCCCGGCGACCCCTGCACCGCCATGCTTGGCGAAAAAGCCACGCCCCAAACCTGCAAACTTTTTCTGGAAAGATTTGGGCTGAATGACAACATTGTGGTGCAATTTGTAAAATATGCAGGCAATTTATTGCAGGGTAATTTGGGAACATCCATAAAAGACTCGCGCGATGTGACCGATATTTTGGCCGAGCGCCTGCCCATGACCTTTGAATTAACGGTCTTTTCGATGGCTTTCGCCTCGGTGTTTGGCGTTGCGCTGGGCGTAATTTCTGCGGTAAAAAGAAACAGCGCGGCAGATGTGGGCGCGATGATTTTTGCAAACCTCGGCGTTTCCATGCCCATCTTTTGGCTTGGCCTTTTGCTGGCGTATATTTTTGCCCTCACGCTCCGCGGCACACCCTTCCAGTTGCCGCCCTCGGCGCGCATCACCGCAGGCACAGACCTGCCTTCTTTGCTAAAAGTGTGGGGGATGGAAGATGCGGCGGGGTTAAAGCGCTTCATCGTCCTTATGCTTTCAAATTCTGTTTTGTTCAGCAGCCTTGTCCAGGGCAAACTTGATGTTTTTGTGGACACCTTGCGCCATCTTATTTTGCCCGCCATCACAGTGGGCACCATCCCCATGGCGATCATCGCCCGCATGACCCGCGGCGCGATGCTGGACGCGCTCACACAGGATTACATCCGCGTGGCCCGCGCCAAGGGGCTGGCAGAATTCACCGTGATTATGAAACACGCCTTTCGCAACGCGCTGGTGCCCATCATCACCGTCATCGGCTTGCAATTTGGCGGCTTGCTTTCTGGCGCCGTGCTCACCGAGACCACCTTTAGCCTGCCCGGCATTGGCACAAAACTGGTAGACGCCATTTTCTCGCGCGATTACCCGGTGGTGCAGGCCTTTGTCGTGGTCATCGCCTTTGTCTTTGTGCTGGTCAATCTTTTTGTAGACCTGTCATACGCTTATCTAAACCCGCGCATTCGGGCGCAATAAAAAAACAACATGGATCAACCCAACGCCATCGCGCTCGCAAAACCGGCCAGGCTGCCATCGGCGCAATCACCCACGCGCCGCATGTTGCGCCGTCTCCTGCATCACCGATCCGCGCAGATTGGTCTGGTTATTTTGGTATTCATGGCGCTGGTCGCCATTTTTGCGGATGTGCTTGCGCCGTATGCTTATGATGAGCAAGTGGAAGACGCAAACGCCAAACGCCGCGACCCGCCGTGCGTGCATATCCTCGGCTGCGACCCATCCAAACCACAATTTGTGTTTGGCCTGGACAGCAACAAACGCGATTTGTTCTCGCGCGTCATTTACGGCTCGCGCCTTTCTCTGGAGATTGGTTTTATCACCTCTGGCTTTGCCATTGTGATTGGCGCCTTGCTGGGCGCGGTTGCCGGGTATGCCGGCGGCTGGACAGACAACATCATCATGCGCACGATGGATGTGCTTTTGGCCTTTCCCAGCTTGTTGCTCGCCATCGCCATCGTGAGCGTGCTGGGGCCGGGTTTGGTAAACACGTTGCTGGCGGTGGGCATCGTGTCCATCCCGGTGTATGCCCGCATTGTTCGCGCCAGCGTGCTCAGCGTCAAAGAAATGGAGTACGTGGATGCCTCGCGGGCGCTGGGGGCATCTAGCGCGCGAATTTTGTTCACACGGCTTTTGCCAAACTCGCTCACCCCGCTGATTGTGCAGGGCACGCTGGGCATTGGCACCACCATTTTGGAGGCCGCCGGGCTTTCGTTCCTCGGTCTTGGCGCTCAGCCGCCTTTGCCAGAGTGGGGCCTGATGCTGGGCGACGAGCGGAACAGCGTGTTCAACGCGCCGCATTTGCTCATATTCCCCGGTCTGGCGATCATGATCACCGTGCTGGGCTTTAACCTGATTGGCGACGGCTTGCGCGATGCGCTGGATCCAAGAAGGGCCGCATAAAACATGACGGGAGACGGAGGACCGATGACGGCTCATATTTCCGTCTTCCGTCCCCCGTCTCCCGTCCTTTAAATAAAACCATGACGTTTACATCCCTCATCAAACCCGAAGCCTTTGCCATGCGCCAGCAGCTGGTTGCCATGCGCCGAGATTTGCACATGCACCCCGAACTTGCGTTTAACGAATATCGCACAGCGGGCGTGGTGGCGCAAAAATTGGGCGAGCTTGGCTACGAGGTGCAAACGGGCATCGCCAAAACCGGCGTGGTGGGGCTGATGGAAGGCGCGGCGCAAGCGCCATCCAGCGAGGTGCTTTTGTTGCGGTTTGACATGGACGCGCTGCCGGTGAAGGAACTCAACGACGCGCCGTATGCCTCGCAGAACGAGGGCGTGATGCACGCTTGCGGGCACGATGCGCATGTGGCGATTGGGTTGGGCGTGGCCGAGTTGCTGGCCCATCATCGCGACCAATGGCGCGGCACGGTGAAATTTGTTTTTCAACCCGCCGAAGAAATTGCCAGCGGCGCCCGCGCCATGCTGGAGGAAGGCGTGAACGCCACGCTCCCGCCCACGCGCGGCCTCTCGGTGCATGTGCTCAGCCTTGCGCCGGTGGGCACGGTAGATATTGCCGATGGCCCGGTGATGGGCGGCGGCGACAAATTTGAAGTGACGGTGCGGGGGCGCGGCACCCACACCGCCGAGCCTCAAAACGGCGCCAGCCCCATCCTTGCGGCGGCGGCCATGATTCAAGCCATCAGCGGGATCGCGGGCGCGAACATTGCGCCGCAAGACCCGTGCGCGCTGGCGGTGGGTTACATTCGCGGCGGCAACGCGGCCAATGTTGTGCCAGATGAGGTGGTGTTTGGCGGCACGATGCGCGCCTATGACAAGCGCGTGGTCGAGGACATGCGCCGCCGCATCACCGAGATTGTGGACGCCTTTGCCAAAGGCATGAACGTGGAGGCCGCGCTTGCGCCGGGGCTGGGGCCAAACTCGCCGGTGGTGAATGACCCCGCCCAGGCCGAGCTTGTGCGCCAAAATGCGGCGGACATCATTGGCGCAGAGAACGTGCGCAAAAATTATCGCTGGATGGCGGGCGAGGATGTGTGGCGGTTGTATGAGGGCGTTCCGGGCGTGTTTGCGTTTGTGGGCGCGGGCAATGTCTCGCGCGGGTTTGACAAACCCCATCACAACCCGCGCTTTGATATTGATGAGGACTGCCTGCCCATTGCGGTGGCGACGCTGGCTGCCAGCGCGATGGAAATTCTTAAGTAGCGCGGGGTTTGGATAAGCAAAACGAGGTAAAAATGTCATCCTGAGCGACCGGAGGGAGCGAAGAATCGCTGGCTAATTCTTTCTTAGCCAGAATTTCGCAGAGATTCAGCCTGCCCTGAGCTTGCCGAAGGGTCGCCAGGCTTGCCCTTATCTAAAACTCACGCTAAATAGCGCGGGTTTGCACAAAAAACTTGCGACGCTAAAGGAGCAACCATGTATATCCCCAAGCATTTTGAGGAACATGACCTGAACACGCTTCACGCGCTTGTGCGGGCGCGCCCGCTGGGAACGTGGGTGACTCTGGCCGAGGATGGATTGCTGGTCAACCACATCCCGTTTGATCTTGACCCAACGCGCGGGGAGTTTGGCGCGCTAATTTGCCACGTGGCTCGCGCCAACGCGGTGTGGAAAAATTTCTCGCGCGCAACGCCTTCGGTGTTTGTCTTTCAAGGGCCGCAGGCGTACATTACGCCATCGTGGTACGCCACAAAACACGAGACGGGTAAAGCGGTGCCCACCTGGAATTACGCCGTGGTTCACGCGTATGGGCTGCCCCGCGTGATGGATGACCGCGAGTGGCTGCTGGCGCATGTTTCGCGCCTGAGCGATTTGCATGAGGCGACCCAGCCTGTGCCTTGGCGTGTGAGCGATGCCCCGCCCGATTACATTGATGGGATGCTCAAGGCCATCGTTGGCATTGAAATACCAATTGCCAAAATTGAAGGCAAGTGGAAAGCCAGCCAAAACCGGCCCACGCCAGACAAGCACGGCGTGATCGCTGGTTTGAGCGCGAACGAGGATGACGACTCTCTGGCTATGGCCGCGCTGGTGCGGCTGCACATTTCTTAATGCGCGGCAACGAATTTACACCGGCGCATACACGTCAATCCGCGTGCCGCGATCCGGCTCGGTTTGCACAATCGCCACCCCATCCACAAACGAGGCGCGTTCGCGCATGCTGATGAGGCCCAGCCCGGTTTGCGCGGAATCCGGGTCAAAACCCATGCCATTGTCTTCCACCACCAAATGCGCCTCGTTGTCCTCGTCGGAAATGGAGAGGTGGATGTCTGACGCGCCGGAGTAGCGCATGGCGTTGGTGATGGCCTCTTGCGCGATGCGATAAAACGCCATCTCCACGTTTTTGTTCATGTGTTTGCGTTTTACATTCCCGGTAAAAATGATCCGGCAGGGTTTGGATTGCTGCTTGCACACTTCATTCATCTCGCCAGCCATGCGTTCTAGCGCGGGCGCAAGCCCCAGCTCATCCAAATGCACCGGCTTTAGGGCGTGGCTCACGCGGCGCACATCGTCAATCAGGTGACGGGTTTCGTCGCGCAAATCTTCAATTCGCCCCAGCATTTGCGGCGCGCCCGCCGCGGCATCCATCCGCAGCAACTGCGTTTTTTGATGCAGCGCCACCAGGTCTTGCACCGTGCCATCGTGCAGGTCGCGGGCAAGGCGGGCGCGCTCGGTCTCTTGGGCGTTGGTGAGGGCGCGGGCATACCGGCGCAGGTCCTGGTGCTGCGTTTGCGCCCGCGTCACCAGCGCAAACACCAACCCAGAAATAGCCATCACCGCGACGGCCACAAATGGGATGAGCAGAGAGAAACGGGTGAATAAATCCTGCGCTTCGTCCCAGGGTTCATCCATCACCAGTCCCATCACCCCGGTTTTGCCGCGCACAAGGATGGGCGCGTAGGCCACCACGCGGTCTTGATTGTCTGGCCCAAATAATGTGGAGGTGGAGCCGGAAATGCCGTTCAGGGCTTCCTTCACGCCGGGGTAAGAGGAAACATCGGCGCCCAATCCCGCGGGGTTGGTGTGCGCAATGGCCGCGCCGCTTGCGTCAAACACAAACCCGGTAATTTGCCTGTGGCCTTCCATCGGCAAGACCAGCTCGCTTAAATTTACCTTGCGCAGGCAAGCCAGCATTTCTGCGCGGTTGATGGCGCCGCTGTTTTGCGCGGGCAGGCAGTCATCCACTTTTTGGCTGAGCAGATTGGAGATGGCCCGCACGGTCATGGCATCTCGCTCGGCGACCATGGTGTGCATGGAGGCGTTGTGATATACCAGCGAAACGATGACCACCCCGCCCAGCGCGGCCACCAGCGGGAACCCCAGCACGATCAGCCAGCGCAGCGGCTCTATTCGCGCTTGCATAAGCTGCCGCAAAATTTTGTCTCTTAAATGCGGCTTTCTGTTCATTGCAAAATTAATCCCTGCTCGCGGGCAATCTTGGCGGCCTCGGTGCGGCTTTGGGCGCCCAGTTTTTCGTAAATGGCCGCAATGTGAGAGTCCACCGTGCGCGGGCTAATATCCAGCTTGATGGCGATGGCGCGGTTGGTCAGCCCGTTCGCCATCAGCTCCAGCGTTTCCTGCTCGCGGGGGGTCAGCATGGGGATGGCGTTTCGGTGGGCGACGTCTTTCACCGCCGCCGAAAGCACCACCCGTTTGCCTTCCTCCACCTCGCGCACAGCCTGAATAATTTCATCGGGGTCTGCGGTTTTGAGCACATACCCATTTGCGCCCGCCGCCAGCGCGGCCAGCACAAAGGCGCGGTCATCGTATGCCGAGAGCGCCATCAGCCCGCACGAGCGGCCTTCTGCCCGCACTTTGCGCATCACCTCAATCCCGGTCATGATGGGCATCTGGATGTCCAGCACCAGCACATCCGGCCTTAGCTCGCGGGCCATCTCCACCGCTTGCGCGCCATTTTCGGCCTCGCCCAGCACGTGAATGTTCGGGTCGCGCTCCAGAAATTGCCGTATGCCGCGCCGCACAACGGCGTGGTCATCGGCAAGGAGAACGGTAATGACGCGGTTCATGTTATCTGGCTTAGATTGTAATGTGAGTTGCGCGCTTGGATGAAGTTTTGCCCCAGTTCGCACAACTATGACCGCCGCGCGGGCAAACGAGACGATTCAAGATCATTGCGTTAATCCTGAGCCTCATTCGTTTAAGTCATCCCACAAATCTCGCCATTCAGGATTTGTTTCCTGAATGAGTTGAATTTTCCATGCGCGATTCCATTTTTTTAATTGCTTTTCTCGCGCAATGGCTTCTAGCATGTTGGAAAAATGTTCAACATGAACCAACCGATGAACGCCATATTGGCGGGTGAACCCGCCCGTCTCGCCTTCTTTGTGTTGACGAATTCGCTCTTGCAGATTGCTGGTTACGCCGATGTAAAGTGTTCCATTCTTTTGGCTGGCAAGAATATAAACGGTGGGTTGTTTAGCCATAAACTTACACCTTATTGCGTCACTCTTTACAAAAGACCCAAATCGTCATTCTCGCGCAAGCGGGAATCTATAACAAATTTATTTGGATAATAGCCGGGTTCTGCGTTTGGCGCGATATGGATTCCCGCTTTCTCCCCGTTTTCGCGAGGATGACAGGAAATGACGCTATTTACTCTCTCACTCCTCTTGAGTGTTGAATTGGGGGTGTTGTGGATTCCCGCTTGCGCGGGAATGACGCTATTTACTTTTTCTTTCGAAAATAAACGGCAAATAAAAAATCTAAGTCGTCATTCCCGCGAAGGCGGGAATCTACAACAAATTTATTCGGATAATAGCCGGGTTCTGCGTTTGGCGCGATATGGATTCCCGCTTTCTCCCCGTTTTCG
>Ga0209582_1000495_pt1 | contig 24610 bp, 20 predicted proteins | sample KloWWTmetKNB5Kit_FD_187176 | JGI IMG/M metagenome (GOLD analysis project Ga0209582, IMG submission 187176) | Active sludge microbial communities from Klosterneuburg, Austria, studying microevolution and ecology of nitrifiers - Klosterneuburg... | ecosystem: Engineered > WWTP > Aerobic digester >...
TTCCGCACAGCGAACCCGTTGATCGAAACGGGAAGTGTGCTGGCGAGTTCGCGTTCAGTGGTTGTGGAAGGAAATTTGGGCATGGAGAAGGCTTGGAATTTCGGTGCCTCCTTCCTGCATAAATTCAAATTCCTCGATCGTAAGTGGGTCTTCGGCGTGGATGTCTATCGAACGGAATTCACGGCGCAAGTGGTCACCGACCTGGACCGCAGCCCACAGACCGTGGCGTTCTACATGCTCGACGGACCATCCTTCGCCAACAGTGTACTTTCCGATGTTCAGGTGGAGTTGACCCGCCAATTGCATTTGCGTCTTTCTTATCGTTTCTACGATACCCGAACCACCTTCGATGGAAAGCTGAGGGAACGGCCATTCACACCCAGCCACCGGGGCCTGATCGATCTTGCATGGGGCGATCGCAAAGAGCGTTGGCGCACCGATGTCACGCTTAATCTCTTCGGTCAAGGCCGCGTACCGAACACCATGCCCAACCCAGAGGAATTCCGGATGACGTCGAGAAGCCCGGCATACACCACGTTGCACGCACAGATCACCCGTGTGTTGGGTGCGTGGGAAGTGTATTTGGGAGCGGAGAACCTCACCAGTACCCTTCAACAACAACAGATCATTGCCCCCGAGGATCCATTCGGCCCGTATTTTGACGCGTCATTGATCTGGGGGCCGACGAACAAGGCCATGATCTATGGCGGATTGCGTTTCACTATTGACAAAAAGAAGAACCAACAAACCCAGAACCCATGAAAAGCATGTTGACCGCAGCGATCCTGCTGTTAAGCACGGTACTTGTCGCACAAGACAAGAAGATCGAGAAATTGGAGATCCATACCACAAGCGTATGCGATATGTGCAAGAAGACGATCGAAACCGAGATGATCTATGAGAAAGGGGTCAAGTCGGTGGCACTGGACTTGGCGTCGAATACCATCTTCATCGATTACGACCCGCGTAAAACGAACCCCGATGCGATCCGTAAAGGGGTTACGAAACTGGGTTACTACGCCGATGACCTGCCCGGTGATCCTGAGGCATTCAAGAAGTTGCCGGAATGCTGTCAGAAGGAAGGTTGCGGGGTGAAGAAGGACGAGTAGTTCCCGATCTTCGTTACTTGGTGGCCGAAACTGATCGTGTAGTTCCGGAATTTCAACTTTGCTTATGTCATTGATCCGCCCCGTTCGTGGTTTTACACCCAAATTCGGAAAAGACCCGTTCCTTGCTGAAACGGCAGTGGTGATCGGTGATGTGATCGCAGGTGATCGGTTGAGCGTATGGTACAATGCGGTTGTGCGTGGCGATGTCAATGCCATTCGTATCGGTGATCGTGTGAACATACAGGACGGTGCGGTGTTGCATTGTACCTACGAGCGTTCCAAGCTCACCATTGGGAATGATGTGAGCATAGGGCACAACGCGATCGTTCATGGTTGTACGATCCATGACAAGGTCTTGATCGGCATGGGCGCGATCGTCATGGACAATGCGGTTATCGGTGAAGGCAGTGTGATCGCCGCAGGAGCTGTGGTCCTCCAGAACATGATCGTGGAACCCGGATCATTGGTGGCTGGTGTACCCGGCAAACGGATCCGTGCAGCAGGGGATGACCTTTCCAAGAACGAGATCGAGCGTATCGCCCGGAACTACATGATGTACGCGGACTGGTTCAGGGAAGGCTAAGCTCGCCGTCCTTCCAGAACGCCTGTTGCACCTCGAACTTCGGTGTGTCGAGTTTCTCCACAAGCGAAGTGAACGTGTCAATGTCCCCACTGGTCCAACCACGGATCGGTGTCGCTGGACCTGTCCCTGAAGCCAGCAACCCTCGCTGCTCCAACAGCCGTTCCACCTGTTTTGCAACAGCCGGTGCCGGGTCAATTATTTGCACGATCGGACCGCAGATCCGTTCGATCAAGGGGCGTACAAAAGGGTAGTGCGTACAGGCCAGTACCAATTGGTCCATGCCTTGTGCCAGCATGGGTTCCAGCCAACCGCGAAGCATGACCTCGGTCGATGCACTTTCCAACTCGCCGGCCTCGATCGCTTTCACCAGTCCGGGACATGGTCGCTCCAATACTTGCACATCGCGCGCGAATCGCTCCATCACCGATGCGAATAATTCCCCTTGGAAGGTGGCCGTAGTGGCGATCACACCAACAACTTTTGACCGTGATCGTTCAGCAGCTGGTTTCAATGCGGGTTCCATACCAACGAAGAGGGTATGCGGATAAGCTTCGCGCAAGACCTTCAGCCCTGCTGCCGAGGCGGTGTTGCACGCGATCACGATCATCTTGCACCCTTTGCCCAACAAGGCACGCGTAATGGCGGCACTGAACGATCGGATCTCGCGCAGTGTGCGGTCGCCATACGGGATGTGCGCATTGTCGCCGAAGTACAACAGGCGCTCCTTGGGGAGCGCCTGTTGTATGGCATTCAGTACCGACAGGCCGCCGATGCCGCTATCGAACAGGCCGATCGGGCGTTGCGTGGAGGACACTGTTAGCGTGGAGCTTACTTGACCCCGAGTTTCGCCTTCACTAGATCAATGATGTCCTCGCCCTTATCATAATACAACACGAAACCGGTGCTCGTATCAAAGATGTAAGTGAATCCATTTGCTGCTGCCACTTCCGATATAGCGGCATTGGTGCGATCCACCATCGGCTTCAGCAATTCTTCCTCCTGCTTGTCCAGGTCTTCTTGGGCTTTTTGCTGCGCAGATTGGATCCGTTGCTCCAGTTCGCCGATCTCACGAACGGCAACGTCCTTCTCCGTTTGGGTCATGGCATCGGCGCGGGATTGCACGTCGGCCACCTTCGCTTGGTATTCAGCACCCATTGCCTTCAATCGGTCATCCAAGGTCTTCGCGAAACCTTGCATCTTGGTCTCTGCGGTCAGCCGTTCGGGCAATAGCAGCATCAATTTTTGCCGATCAATGTGGCCCAGCTTGGTGGTTTGTGCGACACTTGGAAGCGCGGTAAGCGCCAGTGCGAACATGATAACGAGGTTCTTCATAAGGTTGGTCTTCATTTTGGTTTTTGTTCCACACTGCCGCCTTTGCGGTCCGTGGGTGCAGTAGGTTTGGTGCCGTCGTCCTTGGGCGGATCCCCCATGGGTTCGCCGAATTCTTCATCGTCCTTTCCCTTTGGACTTTCTGCTTCTCCTTCCTTGCCGGGACGTATGCCCAACTTGCGTAGAACGCTGTCGCTCTTATCGTACTTCTCACTTGCGAAGAGCAGATTGCTTGCTTGGCCGCCCAAGTCGAAGACTGCCACATAGCTGGTGCCGGCCACTTCCTTCACCGCATCATAAACACGGTCTTGTATCGGCTTGATCAATTCCTCCCGTTTCTTGAAGAGGTCGCCTTTTGGGCCGAACCGTTTCTTCTGAAGGTCCTGAGCCTCACGCTCTCTGCGGTCCACCTCGTCCAACCGCGAGCGTTTCATTTCCTCGGTCAACAGGATCGCTTCGGCATTGTATGCATCGCGCATCCGTTTGATCTGGATGTGCCGCTCATCGATCTCTTCTTGCCACTGCTTGCTGAACCGATCGAGCTCCTTCTGGGCCGACCCATATTCGGGCATCTTGTCCAGAATGTAGCGCGTGTTCACGAACGCGATCCGCTGTGCTTGGGACGCAGGGCCCAACAGCATGAATATGCCGGTAACAAGGGAAAGGAGGTGGGTTCGATTCATACGGGATCCGTCGAAAGTAGTGGTTCCGGTCTAGAGCTCGCCAAAATCTATGCCGATCGTAAAATGGAACTGTCCACGGGCCATGTTAGGTTGGTCCGGCACGTCGTCCAACCGCCAACCGTAATCCAAGCCCATTGGACCGAACATCGGAAGGAAAAGCCGGAGCCCAAGACCAGCGGACCGATACAATTTGAACGGCTCGAACTTGTCGAAGGTGGACCACGTGTTGCCTGCTTCACCCCACAGTGTTGTATAGATCGTGGCCGAAGGATTCAAGGAAACAGGGAAGCGTAACTCGGCCGTGTACTTGCTTATCACGAAGTTGCCCGCAACCGGCGCCAGAGAAAAGTCCGCGTAACCACGAAGCCCGACGATCTCCCTACCGTCCAATTGGAATCCGGAAATGGGAACACCTCCCAAGTAGAAGCGTTCGAAGGGTGCGTTGCCTATGGCGTTGCTATAGCGTCCAAGGAAACCGAAGCCGGCCCGGGTCATGAATACGAGATTATGGCCCGATTTACTGTTCGTGAGTTTGTTGTACCAAACAGTGGTGAGCTTCCATTTGTGGAACTCGGCCCATTTGTACCGTTGGTCCGAGGGTAATTCGGCGTAGTTCCTGTTCGGCTGGAAAGAAGAGAACGGTGGGGTTGCTTTGACACTGAAGCTGATATCGGAGCCGGAGCGCGCGAAGAACGGCTGGTCCACCGAATTGCGTGAGACCTGGAACTGATAGGTCAACACATTGCTGGTACCATTGCTGAACCCGAATGAAGCCCCCGTGCCCCCACCTGTCACGTAATTGTTCAGCGCATAGTTCTGGTAGGCGATCGTCTGCCGAAGAATGAAGTAATCATCCGGCCAAGTGAGGCGCTTGCCCAAGCCGATGGAGGCACCGGTGATCTGCAACGCCTGCCGGAGCGGATTGGCGACCCGACCGTCAGCGGTACTTACGTACTTGTCAACACCGTTCGTTTGCGCGGAATGATAGATCGAGAAACTGAGGGCATTCGGTTTACGGCCACCCAACCAAGGTTCCACGAAGGAGAGGTTGTAGCTCTGGAAGAACCGACCATTCGTCTGTGCACGTAGGTTCAAGGTCTGGCCATCGCCGGCAGGGAGCGGTGACCATGCCGCCTTGTTGAACATGTTTCGCAACGAGAAATTGGTGAACGAAAGTCCAACAGAGAGCACCAATCGACCCGCGCCCCAACCACCGCTCAATTCCAACCTATCGCTCGGCTTTTCCTCTACCGTGTATTCCAGGTCCACCGTACCGGTGCGTGGGTCTTGTATCGGGTTCACGCCCAAAGTTTCCGGATTGAAATAACCCAACTGGCTCAATTCACGCTGTGTACGGATCACATAGCTCCGGTTGAAAAGCTCTCCCGGTTTGGTCCGGATCTCCCGCCGGATCACGTGCTCATTCGTCTTTGTGTTGCCCTTGATGATCACGTTACGGATCCGGTATTGCTTCCCTTCGCGGATCCTGATGTCCAGGTCGATGCTGTCCCCATCCACCAACAATTCCACGGGGTCCGGATAGAAACTCAAGTATCCATCGTCCATGTATAGGGAACTGATGTCGCCACCAGCAGGGTTCATATAGATCCTGCTATCCAGCAATTTCTTGTTGTAGACCTCCCCCTTATTGATGTTCAAGATGCTGGCCAATTCCGCTGATGTGTGCTTGTTGTTCCCTGTGAACGTGATGTTGCGGAAGTGGAACATGGCACCTTCGTAAACATTGAGCTTCACCACGATGCGTTTATTCGAAACGAAATAGTTGGTGTCGCTTAATATCGTGGCATTACGGAATCCCTTCTCGTTGTAAACATCGATCAGTCGGGCCTTGTCCGCTTGGTATTCCTTGCTATCGAATTTGCTGCTGGCAAAAGGATTCCACCACCTCTTCTGCTTGGTCTTCTTCATCGCTCTGCGCAAGCGCGAAGTCTTCACTAGTTCATTGCCCTCGATGATCACTTCCTTGATGCGGACCTTCTTCCCCTTCTTCACCACGAAGTTCAATTGAACGCTGTTCGGCAACATGCTGTCCGTGTTCAATTCCACCACGGTCACTTTCGCTTTCAGGAATGCTTTGTCAACGAAATAATGGCGTATCGCATTGCTCGTGGTACTGATCAGCGCATCGTTCACTTGTTGGCCACGTAGCAGATCATGGATCTCATCCAGTTTCTCCCCTTCGTTCTTTGTGATGCCCGTGTATTTCCATCGCGACAATCGTGGTTTCTCAACGACAATGATGTTCAGGAAGATCGTGCGACCACGGATCTCTGCGGCCTCTATGGAGACATCACTGAAGAGCTTTTGCTCCCAGAGGTTCGTTATCGCTTTGGTGATCTTCTCTCCCGGAATAGTGAGTTTGTCACCGACCTGTAGGCCCGTGAACAAGCGAACCGCATTGGCATCCGTGGTCTTGGTACCGCTTACGGTAATGCCTCCTATTTCATACTCCTGTGCAACGGCCGGATCCATGTAGGACTCTTCCGTCTGGGCGGAACCCAAGGCACAAAGTAGAATGGCGATCAAGCCAAGTATTACACGGGTCATCAACGGGGTGTGATCTGTTCACTGACCAGACCGAAACGCCTTTCCCGGTTCTGATAATCCAATACGGCTTGGAACAAATGCTCCTTGCGGAAATCCGGCCAAAGCACCGGTGTAAACCACAATTCCGCGTACGCGATCTGCCAAAGAAGGAAGTTGCTCACGCGCTGTTCACCACTGGTGCGGATCAAGAGTTCAGGATCAGGCATGCCGACCGTGGTAAGATGTTCGGATATGGTGGCATCGGTGATCGTGGCAGGGTCCAATGTTCCTTGTGCAGCCATTGTTGCAAGCTTCCGCGCCATGTTTACAATTTCCCAACGGGCGCTATAGCTCAAGGCCAAGGTTATGGTGATGCGGTCATTGTTCTTGGTGGCCTCAATGGCTTCCTGCAGCGTCTTGCGGCAATTCTCCGGAAGACTATCGATGTCGCCGATGGTATTCAAGCGCACTCCGTTCGTGTGTAGTTCCGCCAACTCGCCGATCACCGTGCGCACCAACAGGTCCATCAAGGCCTCCACTTCGGCGGTCGGGCGCTTCCAATTCTCTGTACTGAAGGCGTAAAGGGTCAAGTATTCCACCCCGATCTCCGTGGCGGCCAACAAGGCCTCCCGAACGGACCGTACGCCGTTGGCATGCCCCATCACGCGATGCTCCCCTTGTTGCTCGGCCCACCGCCCATTACCATCCATGATAATGGCAATATGACGGGGCACACGTTCGGAGCTGATACGCCCGCGCAATTGCTCGGTTATGTCGGTCGCGTTTTCCAAAGGGGTCGCAAAGATCGCAAAAGCCTTGGATCAGCGCCTTTTGCGCATCCAATTATACTGCTCGTCGCAGTCAGAGAAGCGCGTAATGATGTAGGTGATACCCAAACCGGTGTACTGGTACCAGTCCTTCGTGTTCACATCGCCACGGGCCAAGCCCGCTTTGGAATAGCCTTGATCCGCCAGTGAAGGATCGGCTAGGCTGGCCGCCAAAGGACCGTTTTCGAAGGCCAAGAGATCTTGGTCCACGTAGGTGCCGCCAACATCGTCCAGGTGATCGGTCCACGTTCGTCGAAGGCCCCATTCAAGTTGGAAGTCAAAACGGCCAGCATTCACTTTGAACCCGGCACCAAAAGGAATGCTCATGTGGTCCACAGGGTAAGTATCCGAACTGCCAACGGTTGTGCCTTGACCTTCGGTCCCAAGATCGGCCAAGTTGTACCACGTTCCGTTCAGATAACCCTGCGGGGCTGCATGGAAATAGGCGAGCCCGGCGAACATGAACGGGGTCCAACGCTTGCTGTCCTTGTCCTTGCTCCGGTATTTGCGAAAATTGACCTCGAAAACGGCCGAGAATTCGATGAGTCGCGCCCTGAAACCGAGGTTGCGTATGAGTTGCAAGGTGTCTTTCGAATTCGCGTCAAAGGCTTGCAACATTCCGGTAAGCCCTTGTAAACGGACCGCATATCGATCTGAGAAATTGTAGCGGAAAAGAGCACCGAATGCAGGCTTCGTGTTCTTGGGATAATGCCTCGTGGGGTTCAGGTCGCCGATGTAATAAGCCGCCCCGCCCGTTATGCCCAATTCGCTTACTTGGGCGCGCACACCAGCAGATGCGACGATCAGTAGACACGTGATGAAAAGGCGAACCATCGGTTCAGGAACGTGGGATCGGATGGATCGGTACATGGAGGCTGCAAAGACGTGCTTCGCCGCGAAGGTAATCCGTGTCCAAGAAATTCTAACTCCCTGACCTTCCGGTTCTTCACACTATGGCCTGAACATCGAAGAACGGACATCGAGCCCCCAGCTCAGCTTGGCACGCAGGGTATCCAGAAAGTTAGTGCCCTCCAACTGGACCATCTTCACCGTGAAGTCCGCCCGTTGAATGGTGATCAAGCTTTGCCCGTCGATACTGGAGCTGCGCGAGTCCAAGTTCATCAAACAGCGATCCGCTCGGGCTTCCAGCTGGAGCCGGATCGTGTAATGGTCGGGCACCACGAAAGGACGTACGTTCAAGTTGTGCGGACAGATCGGGTTGATCACCAAGGCATCGCTCGTGGGATCCAATACGGGGCCGCCACAGCTCAACGAGTAGGCAGTTGAACCAGTGGGCGTGGCAATGATCAAACCATCGGCCCAATACGTGTTCAGGAAGTCCGTGCCCAAATGAACATGTACAGCGATCATGCTGGAACTGTCGCGCTTGTGTATGCTCACTTCATTCAATGCGAAGTTCTGTTGGCCCAAAATTTCTTCGTGATCGATCACTTGCAACAGAGAGCGGTCCTGCAACGAGTAGTGCCCGTGCTTGATCGCAAGTAGCGCGGTGTCCAAATTGTCGGACCGCACGTTGGACAGGAAACCAAGGCGGCCCAAGTTGATGCCCAATACCGGTATTTCTGTTCTTCCTACAAGGGCCACAGTGTCCAGCAAAGTGCCATCGCCGCCAAGGCTTACGCAAAGTTCCAGCTCCTGTTCGCCGAGTGGGCCATCTTCCAACACCGGCCATTTCAGGGTCTTGCCCATCTCGGCCAGCCATTGGGCCAGGCTTGCAGTCAGCAACGGGACCAGCCCATGGGCCGACATTTGTTCCAAGGTGCGCATCACAACTGGGGCTACCCCAGCCTCCATTGCCCTACCGTTCACTGCTATGCGCATGCTCAAAATGGTTGTGTGAAATGTAGGAAGAATCCGTGTTCGCCCAATGCGTTGAAGGTGTATTCGCCACGTACTACTTGGTCGTAGCTCGTGACCAGGTCCAGGCCGACCCCGCTGCCATTGATCCATCGGTTGGCCAGAAAATTCACATCGGCGTAGCGGTTGTCCCAAACCCTGCCCACATCAGAGAAGAAGTTCAGGTACAGGGCGAAGTACAACGTCCGGAAGGCCTCCAGTGGCATCAATTCCATTCGCAAATAGCGCGGCTTGAAGAGTTGGAACACCACGTTCGCACGACCCAAGGTGTAGTGCGCGCCGTCGATGACATAGTACTCGTAACCCCGCACATAATTCCGGTATCCCAAGCCCTCTTGTGCGTAATAGGAGGGTACGCCAACGGTGAATTTCCCATGCAAGGCCAACGCAAGGGTCCATTTATCATGCACCTTCCACCAGTGCTTCGTGGTGCCGTAGACCGTGGTGATGTCCGGTGCGGCCTTGCTCAACAGACCGATCCCGATCCGGTCGATCCGCAGCTCTTGGTATTGACCGGTACGCGTGAATACTCTTGAGTCACGCTTGTCATGCACCACAGAATAGCCCAGTGAGATAAAGTGGGAATCGGTGCTGCTGCCATTGAAGTAATCGCGCGCAACTTGAACGATGGTATCGGCCACCTCGGCTTGGGTATATTTCGCTCGGAAGTAGTGACGTACATCATGGCTGCGGCGAAGAATGACTTCCATGTCGGCCTTCCATTGGTCGCGGTTGCTGCCATTGTCGTTGCGGAGCAGGATGCGCTTGTTGTCCACTGTACCCGCAGTGATCTCCGCTTGCTCATCGTAGCTCACGCCCACGTTGAATCCCCAGCGCTGGCGTTGATCCAAATTGGGCACTCTGTACCGTGCGCCGAACTGTTTGGTGTACCCGAACTGCGCAAGCACATACCCCGTTTCATTCCGGCCACGCATGTTGTACCGGTAGAGGTAGGCTCCGTAGTTCACACGGGAAAAGTCCTTTGTTAGCCACCACGTATTGAAGTTGGGGTCGGCCAGGTCGAAGATGATCGACGGCCAGAGATACCAACGTTCGTTCACCACCACTTCAACAGTGACCTCGTAGCGCCCCGTGTAGAAAGGTAGAACGCTCACCGTGTTGAAGAGCCCGGTGTTCATCAGGTTCTGACGGCTTCGTTCGAAACGTTCGTACATTTCTTCGGAGGAAACCGTATCCCCTTCAGCACAAACCAATTCGCGAATGATGATCCGCTCCTTGGTCACCCTGTTGCCCTTAAGCGTGATCGAATTGATGCGGATGCGGGGCTCCTCTGCTTGTGAAAGTGACCTGCCCGGAAGCAGGACCAAAAGGAGTAGAACCCCGATGGTCAGAACGGCCGAACCGTAAAATGTTGAACGGGCTATCAGCCGTCCGAATTCCTGCAGTGAACTGTTCTGAGCTCCATTCATCCAAGGCCGATCAAGCAACCGAACACAACCACGGACCATGGCCACGGTTCACAGGTTGATGAACTTCATCAGTTCCTCATACCGTTCGCGCATATCATCATGGAAACGGGAGCCTTGGTATGTGCTGTTCACCTGGATCTCATACCGTTCGAAACTTTGGAGGATGTCACTGATGTCCTCCCTGTTGATCTTCAAAGTGATCTCAACACGCGAGGTGTCCGGTAGGGCGTGACTATGTACACTGAGCACCTTGGCCCCATTCCCCTCTACGATCCGTGCAAGTTGTTCCAAGCTGTAGTCGATCACGTTCATCTCCAGCACTACGATGCTACCGGGCTCATGGATGTTCGTGACTTCGGTCAACCGTTTCAGCGCCTCGTGCTCCGTGATCGCACCAACGTATTGGCCCATCTCATCCACCACAGGCAAAACGGTCAAGCCACGTTCGCTGAACAGTTTCATCACCTCATAGATATGCTGGCCATTACGTATGAAGGGGATCTCCACCTGCTCCATAACACTGGCTACCGAACCGTGCGGATCATTCCGGTCGATCAGGTCCTGGTCCTTCACCATGCCCACCAAGCGCCCGTTGTCCACTACCGGCAAATGGCCCACCTTGAACTCTTCCATCCAGTCCAACGCACGGCCCACGTCGTCCTTGGGGCGTAGTGGAGGTATGTCCTGCGTAATTAGATCGATGGCATGCATGCTCTTCGGGTTATCGCTGGGGTGGCACCCGTACTTTTGGGCACCCTACGGATGGGACAAAGTAAGTGAACACGGCATGACCCGGCTCAGCGTGAATATCAACAAGCTCGCCACCTTGCGCAATGCGCGAGGTGCGAACAACCCGGATGTGGTGAGAATGGCTTTGGATATTGAGCGGTTCGGGGCACAAGGGATCACAGTACATCCGAGACCCGACGAACGCCATATCCGCCGATCTGATGTGCGTGGATTGGCCAAGGTGCTCACCACCGAGTTCAACATCGAAGGGTATCCGGACACCGAGTTCATTGCTCTGGTGTTGGAGGTAAGGCCCGGCCAAGTGACCTTGGTACCCGACCCGCCGGGTGTGCTCACAAGCAACGCAGGTTGGGATGCGCGCACGCAACAAACGTTCCTTAAGGACGTGGTGGCCCGGTTCAAAGGTGAAGGGATACGGACTTCGTTATTCATGGGTACGGATCCTGAACAGATCGGCTTTGCTGCCGATACCGGTACCGAGCGCATTGAACTCTACACCGAACCCTTCGCACAACATTTCCCCATTGATCGTGCGGCCGGAGTAGCTCCGTTCGCGCAAGCTGCGCTCCGGGCCGCTGAATTCGGTTTGGGATTGAACGCTGGACATGATCTGGACCGGGAGAACCTGGCCTACTTCAACCAAAACGTTCCTGGTTTGCTCGAAGTATCCATCGGACATGCACTGATCTGCGATGCCCTCACGTTCGGATTGGAGAATACCGTTCAACTCTATTTGCGTTGTCTGCGAGAAGATGAATAGGAATGTGCTTCCGCAGTACTGTGGAGTGAGGAGAATGAAGGGAATGTGGAAATTGCCAATGCGCGAGATCGGAAATTGGAATTTCATTCTCATAATTTCCTCATTCCTTTAATTTCCACATTTTCTGATGACCGTTCCACTTCACTATCGCCGCCTCGGCCCGCAAGGTGCCAAACCGCTGATCCTGCTGCACGGACTTTTCGGGAGTTCCGATAATCTGGGAAGCGTAGCGAAAGAACTTGCTGAACCATCGGTGCCCAATGTGGAACCTTTCGATGTGACCCTCGTGGACCTTCGTGAACATGGGCGTTCGCCTCACACCGAGGGGACATCTTATCCGATCATGGCGGCCGATGTACATGCCTTGGTGTTGACGCTCGGGTTGAAGGATATTTTCATGGTCGGCCATAGCATGGGCGGTAAAGTGGCCATGGTCTTCGCCCAACAATGGCCACAGCTATTGCAACATCTGGTGGTCATCGACATCAGTCCGCGTGAGCATGAGAACGATCACGCACATATCATCGACGCGTTGATCTCGGCAGACATCGCGCCGGGGCGTACGCGTAAGGACGTTGAGACGCAATTGGCTGGAACGATAAAGGAACCCGGCGTGGTGCAGTTCTTGATGAAGAGCTTGTATTGGAGAACCGAAGACCAATTCGGATGGCGTGTGAACGCCCCATTGCTGAAACGGGACCTGCCCGCGATCTTGGCTGCGATCGGTCCGGGAACAGTGCGGGTTCCGACACTCTTCATTCGTGGCGGTGCCAGCGATTACATCCAACGCGAAGACCTGCCAGCGATCAAAGAACAATTCCCGAACAGCACCGTTGAGACGATTCCCTATGCAGGCCACTGGGTGCATGCCCAAGCACCAGAAGAAGTAGTGACTATGATCCGTAAGTTGAGATGAGCTTCAGGAGCATGCGCAACCTCATGACAGTATTGGTCTGGTCCATGTGCGGGCTTTCCTTCTGCCAGACCTCGGAGTATTTCGGTGGAATGGACCTTCATGACGGGATCTACTTGCGTTTCAGCGACTTCAAGTACAATACACCAAGCGTACCCTTGGAACAACTACGGGATGCCCAGGGCCTCACCGTTCCGGACATCCGACAAGCACGCGGCAAGCTCCAGTGGCAACCGGATTCCGGTGAACAACGCACCGTTGATCTTCAGCGGATCTGGGGCTTTTGTCAGAATGATGTGGTGTATATCGCGGGTGGGAACGGCTTTTTCCGGATCGGGCTCATGGGCAGCATTTCGCACATGGTGGTGGAACAGACCTACCGTGACTGGAACCCGTACATGAGCAGCTACGGCCAACCCTATGGAAGTACCACGAGGACCGTTCTTGTGCAACAACTGCTCGATATGGAAACGGGGAATTACCTGCCGTTCAATGCCAGCGGAATGGATCAGGTCTTGCAGCACGATCCCGTGCTTCTGGAGGAATTCCGGGCACTGCCTAAGAAGGGTCGCAACAGGGACGAAGCATTGTTCCGTTTCATGCGACTCTACAATGACCGGCATCCGTTGTTCTTTCCGGCACACTAATTGGCATCGTCCGGTGGTGTGTTAGTGGCCGTTCCACGTTCCGTCCGCTCCCGCCGTGGAACGATCCACTACTTTCGGCAACCCAACGAATTGTTCATCCATGTTCGCACGTCCCCGGTCCTTCCTGTTGTTCGCCTCGATCGCCGTTGCCACGGGCGGTTTTGCACAAGCCCAAAAGCCACAATACATCCCTGCATTGGTGGGCTTTTATAACATTGAGAACTTGTTCGATACTATTGACACCCCCGACGTTAACGACGAGGAGTTCACGCCCAATGGCAGCAAGCTCTGGAACGGTGAGCGTTACTTCCGCAAGCTGGACCAGAATGCCAAGGTGATCTCCGAAATGGGGAAGGAGCTGCATCCGCAGGGTTTGGCGATCCTTGGACTGAGCGAGGTGGAGAACCGCGCCGTTGTAGAGGACCTGGTCGCCACGGATGCATTGAATGGACGCGGATACAAGATCGTCCACGATGAATCACACGACCGTCGCGGGATCGATGTTGCGCTGGTGTACAACCCTGCCTTGTACAGCGTTTATGCGCACAAGTCCTATCGCGTCCACATGGCCGATACGTCCTTCCGAACACGAGATCAGTTGCTGGTGAGCGGCCTGCTCGATGGCGATACCACCCACGTGATCGTGTGCCACTGGCCCTCGCGTCGTGGTGGCGAAAAGCGCAGCGAACCGAACCGGAAAGCGGCTGCGGAATTGGCTCGGCACATCGTGGATTCTTTGCTCGCGCGAAATGCCCAAGCCCACATCATGGTCATGGGCGATCTTAACGATGACCCTTCGAACCCAAGTGTTGCCCGCTTCCTCAATTCAACAGGCGACAAGAAAAAGGCAACTGGTAAAGTGCTGTACAATGCCATGTACGACCCGTTCATGAAAGGCATTGGAACACTTGCTTGGCGCGATTCCTGGAATCTGTTCGATCAGATCATCCTTTCACCCGGTCTCCTGAATGGAACCGGTGGCAAGTACAAGTACTACGGCGCGCGGATCTTCAACGAATCCTACCTGCGTCAACGCGACGGTGCGTTTGAGGGCTACCCCTATCGCACCTTCGTTGGTGATTCCTACAACGAGGGTGGTTACAGTGACCACTTCCCCGTATTCGTTATCTTGGTGAAGGAGCTACAATAGGGAAGGCCTTCTGCAACCGGAAGACTTCTGGCTTTGCAATGTCTTTCGAAGACACAGTGACCTGCAACGTCTTCAATGCTATCGTGCAGGGTGCGGCTGATGTCGGATCAACGAATGGAATTGATCAGTTCCTTGGTCAATGGTCCTCAGATCCGGTACGCAAGATCCCAAGTAAGATCCTGTTATATCCACGGTCAAGAACAAGAACGCCCTGTGCCGTTAAGCACAGGGCGTTCAGCTTTGGAAATATTCTTCCTTAGTGTTGGACCGACACTTGCGTGCTCCAAACTGCGCTGGAATTCCGCAAAGTGATCACGTACATCCCGTTGTTCAAACCACTTACGTCGATCGTACTACGGTCGCTTGTAGCAACATCGGAAAGCACCAAGCGACCAGTTGCATCGGTCAAGCTGTATTCGGTACGACCGTTCAAGTTGCCGAGGTCCATGGTAAGGGTGTTGTTCGCAGGATTCGGGAATACGTTCACAACCGAACCGCTGATCTCGTTCAAGCCGGTGGCCATGTTCACGTCGTTGGCATCACGTGGTTGGATCCCGAAGAGACCGAACGAGTACGATATGACCCCGGTCACATCGAACACCTGTCCCAATTGTGGGTCAGGCGTTGTGGTGTAGATCTCTTTCCCGATCCAACCGAACCCGCTTCCATCATCAGCCTTCCATTTGCCGAAGTTCGCACCACCCGGTACTTCCGTGCAGGTGGCGTTCAGGACTTGTACCAATACGCCTTCCAAAGCCTCCTCACTTACCTCACCCGTATTGATCACAAGTGCCGCAGGAAGTGGCTGGCCACTAGACGCAACTGCGAAGTTGGTAATGCCAGTAAGTTCGGTAAGGTTATTGAACTCTGTTACAGTAGCGGTCAGGGTCACGGAATCACCAACTGAAGGCAAGCTGAAGTTGTCATAGACAAGGATACCCTGCCATGGACCGCTTGCGTTCTGGATGTAATAGGCATCTGCGTACGAGGCCGTTACGATCCCGCCGGTGTTCACTGTCTGCCCATTCAAAGGCGAATCCCCGTTCGGCAGGGTGGTGAATTGGATGTCGTAGATGCTGGCGTTCGGAATTGCGCCACTTTCGGTGATGGTAACATCATCGATCATAATGTGATCCGGAGCGGTGGTGCTAACAACTGAAAAGATGAATTCTGCATCTGGGGCATCCATTCCAGCAGAAACGCTCAAGTTAACCTCAGTCCACTCCCCCGTAGCAGTGGTGTAGCTGGAATAGGGCGCGTAGCCGGAAGATGTTCCCGGACGGTTGTCATATAGGCCAACACGTACCTGGCCGGTACCGCGAACCCAAAAATTGAACGTGTACGTGGTGTTCGCTGTGACCGTAACAGCTTGGGTTGTAAAACGCTTGTGCGAAGTAGTGGAGTTGACCAACTGCACGGCATATTCACCGCTATGGAAATTTGTGGTTTGTAGCACACCGCTCATGGCGATGCTGCTCTTTGCCCCGAACCAGCCATCGGGCAGGTCGTTCGTCCAGGTTTCGAAGCCGCTTTGCACTATTTGACCTTGCGCCGTAAAGGCAAGTGCGAGTGATGCGAGGAGTATCGTTCTTTTCATCTGCATTGTGTTTTTGTTGTCGTTTCTATTTTAAGGGGTCACTGTATAGTGACGTCATCAATACGGTAAGGAGTGGTCTGGTTGGGCACTCCTGCACTGCCACTGCCGATGTATTTGAAACCGATGCGGAAGTTGTCACCGGCCGTTAGGAAAGGATTGAGGCCGATGGGGCTGGATGGTATCCATGTGCCGACCGCCGTTCCATTCGTCGCCAACGTAGCACCAGTTACGGGGGTCCATGTCGCGCTGGAAACGTCACCGCCATCATTCAAATTAATGTCCGTGGTCACCAGCACCGATAAGCCATCGTGCTGCCAAGCGCTTCCAAGTGCCGACTTGAAATTGAGCGCCATGCCAGGTGTGTATCCAATGGGAGTGGTGATCAACCACGTTTCAACGGCGCCATCAAAACTTGAAGGCTTAGCTTCAGCATAGGAATCGGGACCGGAAACTCCGCCTTTCCATTTGCGTGTACCTAAGGTGAACGTGTTCAGCCAACATTCCAAAGTCAGATCTGTGTTGTTCACCGCTAAATTGAAAGATTCGTTCAGAGATGCCTCCGGCAAACAGCCTGATTCACCACAGCGAGGACCTGTTAATTGAACACCGCTAATGCTCTGGGCGCCGAGTTGGATATTCATCCCGAAGATCCCGACCGAGGCAACGATGGAGCCTTTTCCGACCGGAAGGGTATCTGCAGCATAGTTCGAATAGGGACTATTCCGGATAACAACCTGATTCCCTACACAGTCTTCCAAATGCCGATCCACGGACGAAGTGCCACCCGGAGTGGACCACGTGGTAACGCCGGCCTCGGCTGCAACGAACTGTACGTTTTCCAATCTGATCAACGTGCTTTGCCATGCTCCGATATTAGCTGTGAGATCGGGGATCGTGGTTACACGGGGTTGGACATACCGTTGCGTAGCCTGCTTAACGATGTTGTTGTCCACATCAACGTTGGTCAACTGCATCAAGTTGTTGTAGGGTTCAAGTACGATGCCAGGCAGGTAGATCCGGATGCTGTCACCAATGTAAAGACCACCGCTATTGATCAACCGTAACGTTATGCCACCTGTTGCATCTTGGACGGTGACATTCTTGTAGAAATTACCGTCCGTTTCGTCCGTAGTAACCGTGGCAAATACACTTTTCGGTTCCTCGAATGTGATCGATGTCCCGAGATACATTGCCTTCAGGTCAGCTATAGTAAGGATATCACCCGAAGGCAATGTCCTCACCGGTGGAGCATCGTATTCCTTCTTGCAAGCCACCACGGTTACCATTGCGGCAATACCAAGAAGTACCATACGGATGTTCATCTTATTCATCGAGGCTTTTGTCATTAGAAGCTGAATGTGAGCATAGCAAAGTAGTTACGCCCGTATAGGTAGTTGTACTTGGGTGGGAATTTGTTCACTTCGGTGCGGTCGTAACGCAGCTGTTCGAAGCCGCCGATCCGGAAATCCTGATTGTCCAGTATGTTGCTTACCGATAGGTTGATCGCGATCCGATACCCTTTCACAAGCCATGATTTTCCAGCGAATGCATCCAACGTGAAATTGTCCTTGAGCTTTTCCTGTGCAAGAAGCTGGCCAACTTGGGGGTCGCTCTCCACGTAGGACCCGATCGCTTCCTGGGTACGGCGGTCGGGATTGGGGTCCAAGTACATGTTACCGAAGTAGTTACCGTTCACCCCTATGAACCAATACTTGGGTGAGTTGTAGCGCAGTCCCAAGGAGGCAGCGGTCTGTGGTGAACCACCTACGCGGTAGTTCTCCCAATACACTGTGCGTTCACTGGCGAATACTTCTGCGCTGTTGTTGCGGGTGATCGTGGCTTTTGGTCTTGAAGAATAGCGATGGTCGCCACCGGCATATACCGCTGTCAATTGCCAAGTACTGGAGAGGTTTGCTTCCAATCCCAGTTCCACACCCATGTTCACTTGGTCCACCCCGGACATACTGTAGTTCACAATGGTGAGGGCGTCGTCATTGTAGTAGTAACGGGACCAAACCTGGTTCTTCAACTTGGTGTAGTAGAAGGTAGCTCGTCCCTTCAATTTGGTGAACCGGACCACGTACCCGATGTCGCCGGAATAGATGGTCTCATTGCTTAGCCCGGGGATCGTCTCAGGCCGTGTCCGGGCACTTAGGAAAGCGTTGTTGGAGGTCGGCGGGCGTGTCAACAAAGCGGCGTTAACAGCAATGAAATTACGGCCTGTGACCTTATAGATACCCCCGGCCTTCACGCCAAAGTTGAAGAAGTCATTGGATGGACCCTTTCCTTCAGAATTATCGGGGAAGCGACCATTTTGCACCTTCCCAACCCGCCAAAAGGACGTTTGCGCGAGCTGTATGCCGGTGTACACTTCAACCTTGTTCCACTTCTTTTCATACTGCCCGAATAGGTTGACCAACCGGGTGTTGATGTCGTAGTCCCAGCCGAATACGTCCCCTTCGCGAACGATCTTGTTCGGCCGTGCAAGGTCATTCTGTGAGATCAATGTGTCATTGAAATCCCGATCGGCGAATTGATCGATGTCCACCCAGAAGTCTCCACCTAGCAGATCATCGATCGTTTTGAAATAGTGGGTCTTCTGGTGGTTGAAACTTCCACCCAACGTAAGGTGCTGGTCATTCTTCAATTCCCTGCTGTACACACTGTTCACACCAACACGTGATGGGTCGGCCCGCTGCTCTTCAATGATGTACTTGCTCCGATTGCCGGTAACCGTATTTCCCTCGACCCCATCCGCATTTTCCACGGAATAGAGGTTCTTCCCATTTGCGAAATAGAGTTGTTCCCAATTGATCTGTTGTACGTTCTGGTCCGTGCTCCAATCGGTTGTCTGTTGGGCCGCCAATTCTGGATCGAATGTGGCATTGTAGCTTGGCAGGTAGCGGTAATAATCCGGACGGGGATCTTTTGCATCGAACCAGTTCATCCCGGAGGAGCCGTCCCTACCGAAGGTGTAGATCAGCGAGGTGGTCCACTTGGTGCTGTCGTTCGGTGCGTATATGTGGCTGGCCATGAACAACGGCTTGTGGTCGAAGGTCATGCGGGCGTTGCGCTTTTTCCCATTCTGCCAACCCCAATTCGGGTTATAATAATTGGTTCCGGCAAGGTCGTATGCTTCTTGGATCGCGATCCCCGCCCGACCTTGAACTATAGGTGCTCCCAAAGCCGAAAAACTGAACGTGTTCTTCGTATTGATCTTGTGTTCCGCTGCGAAGAAGTAGGCATAGGCGTTGTATGAGGTGCCAGGTACATACCCTTCCTCTGCCCAACGTCTTGAGCCCGAAAAACTGAGCGACCAGCCGTTCTTCATCATTCCGGTGCTGCCCGTGATCATCAACCGGTTCCGGTAGGCCCTATTAGCGGAAGCATACGAAATGCGGATCCCTTTGCGCATATCGCTGGCTCGGGCATTGATATCCGAGGAACCACCGATGCCACCGAAATTATTCCGGGTAGCACCTATCCCCGTGTGGACTTGTGCATATCGGGTCACATCGTTCAACCCACCCCATAGGGACCACGATGCCCACCCTGTTTCCAAGTCGTTCATGAGCACTCCGTTCATGGTCACCAAGGTGTTCTCCGAATCGTAACCGCGGATCCTGAACCGAGCAGCGCCAAAAGTGAAACCGGCTGTGGCCGTGAAAATGTCACGGGAAGATTGTAGAATGCCGGATACGTTCTGGGAACCCAGTTCGTTGTCCAGGTCATCCGCAGTGATACTGACCACCGGGACATCGGCATTCAGGATCTGAACAGAGTCGGGTGGGAGCGTGACGATCGTCGTGTCCGATTGGGCAAATGCCCCTGCGGTAACCAATATGAGAACAAGGGTTAGGATTCTGGTCATGCGCGCAAGGCTTAGCGACAAGGGCACGGAACAGGGGACCCCGCGCTCTTCGGACCTCTGGTCCTTGGGTTTTTAAGGTGCATCTACCAAGCAACGATTGTTGGACCCGATCCGTCAATTACAACGCATTACTCGACATTGCCGGGCAAATGTAATCCGCTTGTGGTGTTGTCCAAGTTCCTCAAATGGTTATTTGATGGTTAAGCTTTTACTCATACTGGAACATTGCCGTATACATGACTTCATGGTCGTTGTTAAGTCTTGCATTTCAGTAGGTTCCGTGTTACTTTTGTTGCTTGCCTCAGGTAGGCTCTTACAACTCGTCCAGCCAGCTGGAAGCGCATGAACAAAATGCCCCAGAAGTATAGGTTTCCCACGATCTTAGTGGCTTTGCTGTTGACATGGACGGCACCTGTCGCTCGCGGGGACCATTATTCCGGTGCCAGCATTACCTACGAATGCATTGGAGGAAACTTCTTCAACGTCACCTTGGATCTTTTCTTGGATTGCTCCGGCACTGCGCTTACTCCACAGAGCTTGAATTTTGCCAATGATTGTGGTGTGGTCTTCAGCATACCGAACGTACCGTTAGTACTTTCTGAAGAAGTTTCGCAGCTCTGTCCGTCATCATTGGCCAATAGCACCTGCAATGGTGGGGTGTTGCAAGGGATCAACCATTTCCAATTGCAATCAACGGTCTTCCTTTCGCCATGTAATGATTGGACCATCAGTTGGAATATCTGCTGTAGGAACACCACGGTGAATTTGACCGCAACACCTGGCTTGTACGCTGAGGCCACCGTGAACAACGCCGGTGGTGCATGTGATCGCTCCCCCGTGATCGCGGATAACTCGATCCCTTTTGTATGTGTTAACGACCCCGTACTGTACAATCCCGGCATTTCCGACCCCGATGGGAATACCATGTCGTTCCAGTTCATCAGTGCACGTAACTTCACCGGAAGCCCGGCCAATGTGGGTTACCAGACCCCAACGTATACTGCCGCTGCCCCGATCCCGGGAGTGACCTTGGACCCAGTAACGGGCCAAATTTCCTTTACCCCCACCGTGACCGGCAACTATGTTGTGGTCATACAAGTGACAACCTACAATGCTATGGGCGTGGCCATAGGAACGATCATGAGGGATTTCATGTTCGTAGTTGTCAATTGTATGGGTGAACCACCGGTGACCACAGGATTGACGAACAATACGGGTGGGTTTATCGTGGACGGCTCGGGAATGGAAGTTTGTGATGGAGTGCCCTTTTGTGTGGATATTCCATTTACCGATGGGGATCCAGGTGGAACGATCACACTTGTCTCGAATGCGGTGGCGCTTTTGCCAGGTGCAACCTTCACCGTTACGGGAACCAACCCTGCGGTGGGGCGGATCTGCTGGACACCTTTAATTGCGAATTCGCCAGCGAATGTTTTAGTTACTGCGACCGACAATGCTTGTCCAGTGCCGAACGTGGCATCGATCTCCATTCTCTTTACAGTTGTGCTGCCACCAGCGGTGCCCCCTTACGCTGGCACAGATGCGTCTGTAGCATCCTGTTCGAGCGGGCCGGCCGTGGCCCTTTTTCCGCTGATAGGAGGAGGTCCTGATCCCGGAGGGGTATGGACAGACCCGAATGGAGTGATACACCCTGGCAGCTTTGTGCCCCCGGGCGATCCGTTTGGCGTTTACACCTACAGGGTGGGGAACGGCTGCCAAACCGATGCTGCCACGGTTACCGTTAATTCCAACGGTTCCCCAAGTCCCGGATCCAACGGACTTCTGGATATCTGCGCGACTGCGGCGGCAGTTCCCCTGATCAATAGCCTCGGCGGAACTCCTGCGGCCGGCGGTACTTGGAGTGGTGGCGTACCCGCGATAGTAGGCGGCAACTACAACCCCTCAACTATGAACCCTGGCGTCTACACGTATACGGTTGCCGGGGTGGCGCCTTGTCCAGCAGCGACCGCCACTGTTACTGTTACGGAATCGGCAGGTCCCAACGCGGGTACCAACGGCACTTTGAGCGTGTGTAGCAACGGTGCAGCTGTAGCTCTTTTCCCAAGGTTGGGCGGCACGCCTGCTGCAGGCGGTACGTGGAGTGGTGGTGTACCCGCAATTGTTGGAGGCAGTTATGATCCTGCCACCATGAACGCTGGTATATATACCTACACTGTTACCGGGATAGCGCCTTGCGCGAATGCAACGGCGACCGTCACCGTCACCGAGAATCCAGTTGCGAATGCTGGCACCAACGGCACCTTGACCGTCTGTAGTAATGGCGCAGCCGTTGCTCTGTCCACAGGTTTGGGAGGAGCACCTGCCGCCGGTGGAGCATGGAGTCCGGCAGCTCCCGGCGGGAATTACGATCCGGCAACGATGGCTCCAGGTCCTTACGTGTATACGGTAACAGGAACAGCCCCCTGCACGAATGCCACGGCGACCGTGACCGTTACAGAGAATGCCGCACCGAACGCTGGCACCAACGGCACCTTGACCGTCTGTAGTAGCGGTGCGGCGGTTGCTCTGTCCACAGGTTTGGGTGGAGCACCTGCCGCTGGTGGAGCATGGAGTCCGGCAGCTCCCGGCGGGAATTACGATCCCGCGACGATGGCCCCCGGCCCCTATGTTTATACGGTCACTGGAATTGCCCCCTGCGCGAATGCCACGGCGACCGTGACCGTTACAGAGAATGCCGCACCCAACGCTGGCACCAACGGGACTTTGACCGTCTGTAGTAATGGCGCAGCCGTTGCTCTGTCCACAGGTTTGGGAGGAGCACCTGCCGCCGGTGGAGCATGGAGTCCGGCAGCTCCCAGCGGGAATTACGATCCGGCAACGATGGCTCCAGGTCCTTACGTGTATACGGTAACAGGAACAGCCCCCTGCACGAATGCCACGGCGACCGTGACCGTTACAGAGAATGCCGCACCGAACGCTGGCACCAACGGCACCTTGACCGTCTGTAGTAGCGGTGCGGCGGTTGCTCTGTCCACAGGTTTGGGTGGAGCACCTGCCGCTGGTGGAGCATGGAGTCCGGCAGCTCCCGGCGGGAATTACGATCCCGCGACGATGGCCCCCGGCCCCTATGTTTATACGGTCACTGGAATTGCCCCCTGCGCGAATGCCACGGCGACCGTGACCGTTACAGAGAATGCCGCACCCAACGCTGGCACCAACGGGACTTTGACCGTCTGTAGTAATGGTGCGGCCGTTGCTCTGTCCACCGGTTTGGGTGGAGCACCTGCCGCTGGTGGAGCATGGAGTCCGGCAGCTCCCGGCGGGAATTACGACCCGGCGACGATGGCCCCCGGCCCCTATGTTTATACGGTCACTGGAATTGCCCCCTGCGCGAATGCGACAGCGACCGTGACCGTTACGGAAAATGCCGCACCCGATGCTGGCCTCGATGGTCCCTTGTCGGTTTGTAGCAATGGCGCAGCAGTATCACTTTCCACAGGTTTGGGTGGAACGCCAGATGCTGGTGGTAGTTGGAGCCCTGCCGCACCCGGCGGTAACTACGACCCGGCCACGATGGCCCCCGGACCATATGTGTACACGTTAATTGGCGCGGCACCATGCGCCAATGCCACAGCGACAGTGACCGTCACGGAGAATGCTGTACCAAACGCTGGCCTCGATGGACCCTTGTCCGTTTGTAGCAATGGTGCGGCAGTATCACTTTCCACAGGTTTGGGTGGAACGCCAGATGCTGGTGGTAGTTGGAGCCCTGCCGCCCCCGGCGGTAACTACGATCCGGCGACGATGGCCCCCGGACCGTACGTTTATACGGTAACAGGAACAGCCCCCTGCGCGAATGCGACAGCGACCGTGACCGTTACGGAAAATGCCGCACCCGATGCTGGCCTCGATGGTCCCTTGTCGGTTTGTAGCAATGGATCATCAGTAGCATTGTCCACTGGTTTGGGTGGAACACCTGATGCTGGTGGTAGCTGGAGCCCAGCAGCTCCCGGCGGTAACTACGATCCGGCAACGATGGCTCCCGGATCTTATGTATATACGGTAACGGGCACTGCACCATGCTCAAATGTCACAGCGACAGTGACGGTCACGGAAAATGCTGCACAGAACGCTGGCGTTGACGGCGCGATCACGGTATGCGGTAACGGCGCTGCGGTTGATCTCTTTGCCCAACTCGGTGGATCCCCGGATGCAGGTGGTACTTGGAGTGGCGGATTAGTCGGTGGCATTTACGATCCAGCGCTGAACGGACCTGGAGCCTTCACCTACACGTTAGCTGCTGTTGCACCGTGCTTGGGCGATGTGGCTACGGTAACGGTAACAGAGAATGCCCCAACAGATGCAGGCACGGATGGCAACTTGACGATCTGCACGAGCAGTGCGGCAGTGGCCTTGATCAACAGCTTGGGCGGTAGTCCACAAGCTGGTGGAACCTGGAGCCCGGCTGCACCCGGTGGGAACTATGATCCAGCTACGATGGCACCGGGTCCATACACCTACACGGTAACCGGAGTGGCGCCTTGCACGAACGCATCGGCCACGGTCACAGTGAAC
>Ga0209582_1000498_pt1 | contig 24512 bp, 47 predicted proteins | sample KloWWTmetKNB5Kit_FD_187176 | JGI IMG/M metagenome (GOLD analysis project Ga0209582, IMG submission 187176) | Active sludge microbial communities from Klosterneuburg, Austria, studying microevolution and ecology of nitrifiers - Klosterneuburg... | ecosystem: Engineered > WWTP > Aerobic digester >...
GCTTGTGGTGACGTTTCTGCTGTCGGGGGCGGTTAGTCAGGGCGTGCATAGTCTGGCGAAGCGGGAGAATTTCCGTGGAGATGAAGAAGCTACGGCCTGATTATGCTAATCGGCGCGTAGCTTGTTTTGGGTAGCGTAACGGCCGGTGGGCGCGGAGCTTGGCTACAGTCCACCGGCCGCAGAATATGATGACCGACCAACCGCAGGAATTGCGCGAGTATCTGGCCGAGGCCAGAGCCGTGGCTGAGGAGTGGTACAGCCGCGAGGGCGTTGAGGGCAGCCACGAGGCCAATATCGAAATGCTGGCGGTGTTGATGGGGCTGACATGGGTGCTGGACGATCGGCCGTTCTCTGAGCTGCGCGAGGCGGCGCGGGTGTACCTGGTAGCGGCTTTTCAGATGGGGAGGGCGACGCGGCATGGGTGAAACGGTGGTGGCGCTGGTGTCCGATCTGCATTGCAATTCAACGACGGCGCTATGCCCGCCGGTCGTCAACCTCGATGACAGGGGCCAGTACCACGCCGGGCCAATCCAACGGGCGATATGGCGGCATTGGCTGGCCTATTGGAAGGCGGTCAAGGTGGCGCGGTCGGGCAAGCGGCTAGTCATCGTGCTCAACGGCGAACTGGCCGACAACAACTATCACCCCACGTCGCAGCTGGTCTCGCGCAACCCGGCCGACATGCTGAAACTGAGCGCCGAGGCGTTGGCCCCGGCGCTGGCCCTGCTTGACGAAGGCGATCATGTTTTCGTCACTCGCGGTACTGAGGCCCATAGCGGCGGCTCGGCCTACATGGATGAGACGGTAGCCAACGACATCGGGGCGACAGGGCCGGACGAAGACCTATTCAGCCATTGGCAATTGCGGCTGAATATCGAAGGCGTGCGCTTCGACATCGCCCATCACCCGCCGGGCGGCGGCGGCCGCGTGCCATGGACGCGCGGCAACTTCGCCGGGCGGCTGGCGGCCATGACGTTCTATGAGGCTATCGAGCGCGGCGAAAAACCACCTCATTTGTACGTGCGCGGCCATGTGCATCGACCGGGCGACAGCTACGATTTGTCACCGGTGCGTGCGCTGATCCTTCCCTCGTGGCAACATACAACGAGCTATGGCTACCGAATTGGCGGCGGCGACTTGCCGATTGGCGGCGCTATTGTGACATGCTCAGGCGGCCGGTATACGGTGGATAAGCTGTATTACCAGTGGCCGGGCAAGCGGTATTTAATGCTATGACAGATGTTGAGATTGATGAGTTAATCACGGCGCTGGAGACGGCGCGAGAGGGCAGTATCAACGACGACCCAACGGCGATGACGGTGCGACAATTGTGCGAGATGACAGGCCGCAGCGAGGTGACGACGACGCGTCGTATCCGTTCGTTGATGGAAGCCGGGCGGGTCGTGTGCGTGCGCATTTCGTTTGTGCGGATCGACGGGGTGCGGACAAACATTCCCGCCTATAAGCTGGTGGAAGGTTGACATGAGCAAATTGAAAATCGAGATGCGACGGGAGTACCAAAAATGGTGCGATCAGTTCTGGGGCAACCAGACGACATTGAGTCAGATCGTCGTTGAGGAATTTCCCGACGGCGATGACGAAGCGGCCGAGCCGACGCGCTACGAGATCGACATGATGCGCGGATTGGCGGCGGCCGTTGGGGCATTGGTGGAGGGCTACGATGCTGGAGCGAATTAACGCGGCGCGGGCGGCGCATGGGCTACCGCCGCTGGCCGAGAGCGTGGCATTGGCGCAAGCGGCGCGTGACCACGCGGCCGACCTCTCGCGCAATGAGTGGCTAATTGAATCGCGGCGCTGGCATGAGGGCAGCGACGGCAGCAGTATCAGCGACCGGTTGATACGCGCCGGGTATCGTGGGGCAAGGTGGCGCGAGAACGTAGGCTGGGGGTTCGGCGGCGACGAGGCGAGGATGTTCGATTGGTGGATGGCGTCGCCGGTACATCGGGATGCGATTCTGGCGACCGACGTGACGGAGGCGGGCGCGGCTTGGCTGTCCGCGTTGGGGTCGCCGTGGGGCTACTATTGGGCGGTCGATTTCGGCCGACCGGCTGCAGCGCCCACGGCGACGGCTTGCCCGTGTTGCGGACGGGGCTAGTCGCCCACGGCATAGGCGGCCAGTTCCTCTAGCGCCGTGTGGTAGCGCCCCACTCTGTAGCGCAGCGTTTCTGAGTAGTAGCCGAAAACGTCGAGGCAGGCCGCTTTCCATGTCAGGCCCTCGTCATGCAGGGCAATCACGTCTTTGATGCGCCCCTCCTCGCCGTTTACCCCTGAGCGGCGTTTGATTGCCTCCCGTGCCGCGTCGGGGTCGATGCCGACGTGGTGGAACCAGTGATCGGACGCGCGGGAGGCAATCCACATCTGGGCGGGCAGGTCGCCGTCGACGGCCTCCTCGGCGGCCAGTTCCACGACGGCCATGACGAGATCGATCACGCCCTGGTACTGGTACGCGCCGGTGGGGCGGGGTTCCAATGGCATGTCCTTGGGCTGCTTGCCGGGGCGCTTGCGCTCGAGGATGTACGCCTCAAGGCTGGCGGCGTCGATGCGCCAGCGGTTGGCGACTTTGTGGCCTTTGATGCGCCCGGCGGTCACTAGTTGGGATACCCACTCCGAGCTTCGCTTGAGACGGCGGGCGGCTTGGGTGGTGGTCAGGTAGGGGGTTGGGGTTGTGTTCATAGTGACCTTTCGCAACGCTGGCATAGCGGCACACCCGCTAACCGTATCGCAAACAACGCGAACCGCTTTTCATCCCACTGCCAGTCATCGTTGATAGGACGATGACATACTGTGTATGGCCCGCTCTCGGACATGATGTGTACCATCCCGACAGGGCTGATCGCAACGAGAAATGTAGCCGTGCTCCACTCAGTCCGTTTGATGATCGTATCGACCCCGCGTTCCAGCAACGCGGCCTTGTGAGGCCTACCGGCTCGACGCGGCCGGGCGGCATAGGCCACAACGTCGGCACGCCGAAACACCCACAGACCACGCTCAGGGCCGCCGAGCCGTTCCCCTTTGAGCTTGCCCGCGGCGGCCAGTTGACGCACGCGGCCGACGGTAACGCCGATGATGGCAGCAGCTTCTTTCACGTCCATCAATTGATCAGGTAATTCGTTGCTCATGATTGCACCTCTATCTCATGCATCCCGCCAACTAATTTTGTAGGCAAGTCGCCCACGCTCAGGACAATGTGAACGCCGTCGCCCAATGGCAGGACGTCTCGGTACGTTTCCCCATCAACTGACAAAACGCCTGATACTTCCGGCCACGCCACGCCGCTCAGGACAACGCAGTCCAGAAGATTGACCAACTCCTTAATCGCGGCTATCAGGCTTTCTACGTCCCGTATTTGGGTCGCGTCCTTCGTCTGTGATGCGCTTGACATAATCTTCCTCCGTTAATGGTGGTATTGACCTGAGTCTTTTTACCTTAGACTTTACCCACGTCCCGCCCTCGGCGCGTATCCAGCGGCGGCGATAGGCGTATCGTTTCGGGTTCTTTGTTCCGCGCTTCGAGTACTCGATCCAGCCCCGGCGCTCTGGTACATCCGGCCGCTCTTTGTCGGCTATCTGGACTAATCGTCGCTCTCGGATTTTGTCGGGCATATGACTATTGCCCGACAAAATCCCCTCTTGCCCGACAAAGCTTTTTTTGTCGGGCAAACCGCTTTTCTCTCTGGTTTTGGTTTTGCCCGACAAAGAATTATTTTGTCGGGCAAGCTTTTCTTTTTCCAATGCCACCACACCCCCGGCCGACGCTGCGGCCGTCGCCGGTCGATTCCCGGCGACGGCTACAACCTCGGCCGTCAGGCGTTTGGGGGTATGCCCCTGCCCTGTGCTGAGCCGTTGGGCGACGCCTCTCGCACTGGTTCGGCCGCGTTGTGACGCGATGCGTCATGAGTAGAATTGCCTACGTTGTTTGGTTTGGGGATAGCGGCGGCGATGTCGTCTTGCAGGTTGTCGATCCATGTGCGGCGGCGCGGTTCCGGCGCGGGCATTGGCAGCACGGCGGGGCCTACGTCGTTGCGTCGCTCCAGCATGTCGCGGCGGCCGTCGCCGTCGATGTCGGTTCGCAGGTCGGCGATTAGCTCATCCATCATGACGCGGCTCATCTCGGCGCTCATGGTCGATTGAATGGCGATGCGGCGGTTTTTCAGGTCGCCCAGCGCGGCGTCGAAGATCGCGTCCTTCTCGGCCTGATACGCCATTGCGCGGCGTGCCTGATTGTCGCCCAGATGAAAGACGATTACGCCCAGCACGTTGACGACCGTCCAAATGCCGATGCCCCAGATAGCCGCCGTGCCCAGCATTTCTGGCGCGGCGGTCATGCTTTGCCCGCCCAGCAGAATCTCGGCAATGGTCATCAGCCCCACGCCGACGAAATTGAATAGCGTTAGAATGAGCGCTACCGCCCGCTGAATCGCCCCCTCGGCGAAGCTGAGGAACACGATGAGCCAACCGATCATGCCGCCGTCGAAAACGACCAGCCCGAACAGGGGCACTAGCCAGAATTCACCGGGCATGGCCATGCTCAGGAATGAGTAGGTTAGGGATGATGTCCAGCCGAGCAGGACGATCACGATGGTGTAGAACACAAATTTAGCAATGGTTTTGTTTAACACTTTTCGTCTCCATTTATTACAAACATTGTTACAATTCTTTGGCGGTCTGTCTCCAGCCGCCCGGCCCGGTGACGCGGGCCGTTACTTTCTCTCAGGGCCGCTTTTCGGCCGTCGCTCCATACCGGAGCATATTTGACACAAATAGCAGGGCATTAACACTCGCCATAATCCACGCCACGCCGATCCCGGTTGTCACGGCGATGCCGAGAAACAAAATCGACAATCCTAGAAAAACCGCTGCTGCTAATCCGTAAATCATGACATTCTCCTATTACTAGTTTTCATTCTCAGGGTAGGGGGCCAATCTCTTCGGACGGGGCCTCCGTTCGCCGCCACTCATGATACTCTCGCACCAATACGTCGCGGCGCGCTTGCCATTTCCTGTGCATCCTCAGGTAAGTCCGGCGGTCGTCGGCAGTGCGATTGCTACGGATATATGCGTCGTACAGGGCACTCAATTCATCATTGGAATTGATGATCCGCTGGAGGAGGGGATCGTCTTGCAACTCTGTCATATCATTCCCGGTCTCGACGCGATCGGCCGCCAGTAGGCGACGTGTTTGCTAGTGCCGCCAGTGCCGCGCCAATATCTCAACGTTACGCCACCAACTTTATCGACATAGCGGACGACTTTATATTCGCCGCTCTCCATCAGGGCGAGAACCGGCGCGTCGTTGGGTGGCCGCTCGCTGACCGGTCGCCAGCGGGCGGCGGCTTCGAGTTCGGCCAGTCGCGTCTCGGCCCTTTCGGCGCGGATTAGCAATTCCTCTCGCGTCCAGTAGCGGATGCTGCTCTCGGTTCGGGTATACAGTTCGTCTATCATTTCGTCATTCTCCTTCGCGCCATATCGCCTCGGCGTCGGACAGCAGGGAGCGCGTCCGCGCCAGACCACATAACTCCTCGTTCCAGAAGCTGTAGGGACGCCTGTCACCGGCCGCCAGCGGCCGTCGGCTGGCAGTTCGGCCAGCCGATCCAGTAATCCACCGAGGATGTAGCGGATACTCCCGTCGGCCATGTCGTCGGCTACGTCGGCGGGGTTTACGCCGAGCGCGAGCAGCGTGTTTTCGCGCAATTCGCGCAGGTCGTCCTCAGCCGCCTCAGCACGGGTGCGCAAGATTTTGATGCACGTACCGAGGCTCTGATGAATATCACGTGTTGAATGGCGGCTTGATGCAAGCTCGCCTCCGCAGATTTTGCAGGTAATTTCTTTTGTCATCGTTCGTTCTCCTTTTGCGCCATATCCCCCGGCGGGGCGCTGGTCGCCGGGGGTCTGGCTCTTGACGTACACCGTCATCACTTCACACACATGCGAGAAACACTTTTCTTGCGCCCTATGCGACGGCAAAACACCGTCGCCCTATCCGGCGGGTTGACGACCGCCGGTGTGCAGGTTAGCCGTAGCCGTAGCCGGAGCCGGAGCCGTCGCCGTCGCCGGAGCCGTCGCCGTAGCCGTCGCCGTAGCCGGAGCCGTCGCCGTAGCCGTAGCCGGAGCCGTCGCCGTCGCCGGAGCCGTCGCCGTAGCCGTAGCCGTCGCCGGAGCCGTCGCCGTAGCCGTAGCCGTAGCCGTCGCCGGAGCCGTAGCCGTAGCCGTAGCCGTTGTCGTTGTCGATCAATCTAAGCTCGTCCATCCCGGCCCCTTTACAGCGATTAGATGCTGAAGTGCGTGAAACGGCACACGCACGCTGCCGACGCGATCCAGTTGAGTGCCGGATGTCGGGCCGTCAACCAGTTCACCGAGGCCACGCGTCGTTCCCCACCGGCGAATATTCCATGCGTTTTCGATGTAACACCATTTGCCGTCTGTGACGACGCGCCCGATGTACACAAATCCGCGATCCAGAACCACGATTTGCAATCCGTGGTCGATTTGCGCGACGGCGGGTGCGGCGCTGTTGTTGTGGTTAATTATCGCGGCCAGTTGCCGCGCCTGTCCAATGGTCAATTCATCTACGTTTATCATGATTTTCCCCTTTGTTTTTTCCTATCCGGCGGTTTGACGGCCGCCGGGGTGTAGGTTAATTTGCGCCACTGATTAGCAGCGCTGCGAATACGACCGCACCGATAGCGGCTACCAGACATCCCGCGCCGACCGACGCGCAGGGGGTCGGCGGCTCCATGCCGTCAACCGGCCTCACGAAAAACGATGCCCCGGCCAGCGTGCCGCCGGCAATCCCGGCCATAACCGTGATTAGCGCGAAAATGGCGAGTGCCTCGAGATTGCTCATGACCCCACCATTGATAAAACGAACATAAATATCGCCAGAAACGCGCCGAGCGCGGCGGCGAAAAATACCAGATAGCGGCCTAGCGCGGGCAGTACGCGGTTGCGCGGTTGGGAGTTGACCACCGCCTCGCCGACGTGCTGTACCAGGGTGAGGGCCAGCATTGCGCCGGCGATGACGGCCAGCGCGCCGATTGTCATAATCATTACAAATACTCCTCATTGCCGTCGGGCACGTCCTTCGTGTCGGCGGCGACCAGCAGCCCATAGAGCAGGCCCAGCAGGGCCAGCAGCGCTACCGCACCGCATAGCAGGATTGATAGCGCGAGTAGGGTGCTCATGATGCCCTCCCGTATCTGGTCTCGTAACACGCCTGGCATTTGTCGGCGGCTTTGAGCGAACGGCGGCGCGGTGGGCGGTATTGACGGCTCACGGATACGCCTCCCCTATCGCCGCCTGAAACGGCAGGTAGACGGGGGCCGGATACGGAGCCGGGTAAGGCGCTACCGTCGGCGGCGCTGGATACGGGTCAACCGGGCCGGGGTAGGGCGGCGGGGCGGTCATCGTCGGTAGCTCAGGCGGCGACGTGTCCGGCGCGGCCGTGAGCGTCCAGACCATGACGGCCAGTAGCGCGGCCGTCATGGTGACGATGATGAGGGCGGGTAAGGGGATTCGATTCATTGTGTGTCTCCTATGAAATCGTCATCGTCAATTGCGTCAAAATGCAGCAGCGCTTTCTGAGTGAAAAGCGGCGTCGTATTTTTACAATACTCCAGGTATGCGAACCAGTCGCCGCGCCCACGCCCCATCACCGCGTTCGTCGCGTTCCATTCGTCAAACGACAATGGATACTCCCTGACACATAGCTCATGCCATGTGTCGGTCGCGGCCAGGTGTTCGTCAATCCTTTGTTCGATCATTAGTACACCCGTCCGTCGAACGGGTTCCGCGTGCCGTCGACCTCGCGGTCGGCGTAATAATCACGCGGATGAATCTCGCCCGTGCCGTGGCACGTGGGGCAGTCCGTCCAATATTCTTCGCCCTCCGGCGAGGGGTCGTAATTCAGCGTTTGCCCCTCGCCGTCACATTCGTCGCATTTTATCCAGCGCCAAAATTCCTTAATCATCTCGTTCCCCATTGTCGCGGTCGGTGCGTACCAGGTCGATACACACAACCGCAGCTACAAATAATACAAATGCTACTCCCACTATTTGTAAAAAATCCATTTTAGAACACCTCCTATTCGGCGGCTGAATCAACCGGTTCTTCTTCTTCGTCCCACTTGCCCGCCAAAATGTCGAGTACGTCTATCTTGGCGAGGCCCACCGTGTGCCAATCGTCGGAGCTACAAGCCGACGCCTCGATTTTGTCCAGCAGGCGCTCGAACGCCGCTGCTACCAATGCCAGATCGTTATCATCTAGTGTCATCTCGTTGTCTCCTGTCTAACTTCTGATATATAGGATTATACACCATTCTATATAGGGGTCAACAGCAATCTACAGAAATTTACCCGCGTGCATAAAAGGTGGCCCGCTTGCTCAGCGGCGGCGCTGATGCGGCGAACTGTATATTTTCCCACATGCGGCGGGCGTCGCGCAGCGCCTTATTGAATCGCGCGGCCTCGTCTTTGTCGCCGCAGATAGTCAGCGAGTAGAGTTCTCCTCGTTTCATCTCAGCCGCCACGATGGCGGCGGCGGCTTGCTCCAGGCTGTCGCACTGGGCTTCGTCGCCGTCCGGCGTCGCGTCGGTGTAGACGAGGCAATAACGGCCTTCTTCGTCGATATGCTCAACGATAAAAAGTTCCTCTAATTCGGCAGTCGGTGCTATACTCATCTCGTTGTCTCCTGTTAGATGTTGCCCCGGTCGGCGCTCAGAACGCCGACCGGGGCGATTTGTTTTAGTCGTTTATCTCAGGACTTACGCGGCCTCAACCATTTCGGCGAATTCTTCCAGCCCGGCGGTTGATTCACCTTGCGAGGCCATGATATTGCGGATAATCGGCATCGTCCAATCTGACTCATTGGCAAATCTCAGGTCGTCAACAATTATAGCCAGCGTGGTCGCGGGGAGGTTGAATGCCAGTTCGCGGATTAGGTCAAAATTCGGTGCTGCTTGTTTCGTCATCTCGTTGTCTCCTATCTAACTAACTTCGTTTGCTCAACTTATATATAGGATTATACACTATTCCTATATAGATGTCAATAGGCAATCTATATTGATTTAGTCTGGTATGCATTTTAGTGGCTGTACTTGACCTTCGTCATGATGGCCCCCGTCCTGTTGGCCCCGGTCAGATTCGCGCATATCAGGGTAGCCCGGGTCAGGTCGGCGTTGGTCAGGTTGGCCCCCGTCAGGTCAACCACGCTCAGGTCAGCCCCGGTCAGGTTGGCCCGGGTTAGGTTGGCCCCCGTCAGGGTAGCCGCCGGTAAGTCGGCTCCGGTCAGGTTGGCCCCGCTCAGGTCGGCGTTGGTCAGGTTGCCCCTAGTCAGGTTGCCCCTAGTCAGATTAGCGCCGCTCAGATTAGCGCCGCTCAGATTAGCGCCGCTCAGATTAGCGCCGCTCAGGTCGACCCCGCTCAGGTCGACCCGCGTCTTTCTTTGGCCACAATATTCGATGTAGCGGTCTATGCCTACCCATCCTCTGCCTTGCCATTCGTTGTAGTGCATCTCGTTGTCTCCTGTCTAACTAACTTCGTTTGCTCAACTGATATATAGGATTATACACTATTCCTATATAGATGTCAATAGGCAAATCTATATTGATTTTCTCTTGACTTCCTATATATAGATTGTATAATGTGTTTATGGATTTGATTATTTTTGGAGAGGCGGACAGCGGTGGCGCAGTCCGCCCGCAGTCAATCGAGCTGATACGACGGGAATACGAAACGGCCCAGGGCAGCGAGAACATGCTGCTAACAAGCCTGTTTGTGCGGCCGTCGCAGAAGCGGGTGATCGATGGCCTTGCCGCCCAGACGGGGCAGGGCAAGGGCAAGGTACTGCGTGCTATCATTGATGAATGGTGCGCAGCCCAACTGGACAGCTATCGGTAAATTGCCGGATTTTTGCTGCTCGCAGGGTGGACGCCGTTGGCATGGCAACGAGCATTAGTACCCGCGAACGGCCGGGGCTTCATCTCGCCCATGCACCTCCTGCCTCCGGCGGCCGGGTGGCATTTCATCAATGCCATCCGGCCCCAAGGTGAGGGAGGGATCAGGGGTTTTTATTGTTGAGGGACTAGGCAGGCAGGCAGGAGATGACGCTATGTATTTCAAGGATGACTATCGTCTCGATGTGATGACATCGACGGCGCTGGTCAATAAAGCGCCCAGTCGATTCGACTGGGCGCATTACTACTCAACGTTTCAGAAACAATCTATGTCGCCGCGAGCGCTGGCGATCAGCGTCTACCACGGCTACGGTTTCACGCCGGTTTGGACAACGGCGCGGCGTGAAGAGAACTTTGTCAGCGCCGGCCACATGGCGTTCGACTTCGATGCGGGTGATGAATCGAGCAGCCTCGAATACATCCAGCGCGAAGGAACGTTTGCATGGATGTTTGCATCGTTCGGCTATACAACGGCCAGTCACACCGACGCAGCGCCGCGCTGCCGGGTGGTGTTCGTGCTGGAGTATCCCATCACAACCCCGGCGGAATATCGGCGCGTCTATCAGGCGGTGGCCTGGTATATCAGCAGCGACGGGTCAAATACCGACCCGGCGTGCAAAGACCCTTTGCGGCTGTATTATGGCTCGAAGCGGGCGGATGTATGGGATAACTGGTCACTGCTGGGGCAGGGGACAATCGACTACATTACCGAGACATACGCCGCCGCTCATCCACCGGTGTCAGCACCGACAAAAATGACCGTGCCGGTTTCGCCGACGGCCAGTATGCAAGATGCAAAGCTGGCGACGTTCGGGCGCGCGGTTCAAAACGCGCCGCTCGATGCTGGCCACCATACGCTACTCAGGGTGGCAACGACGGCCGGGGGGTACGTGGCGTCGGGGGTGCTTGACCGCTCGGCGGTGATTGCCGAGTTGACCGCCGCGGCCATGACGCGGCCGGAACCTAATCCCGCCGACATCGAGCGGGCTATCAATGACGGGTTGGATTATGGGGCGGCGCGGCCGTTGCAATTTGAGGCGGCCCGGCGGGTTGGGGATTTACTTCCATGAGCGGCCGGACACGGGAAGGCGTAGACCAATTCAGCGCCTACACAGAAGAAGAAACCGGCCGCGGCTGGCGCAAGCTCCGGCGGTCGCTGGACGGCCATGAGTTTCTTGTCTACGGTTCCAAGACCGAAGATTATGTCAAGGCCTATCTGGCGTCGGGGGTCGATTTCCGGCTCAACGTCATGAGCGATCGACTGGAGATCGTCAACGGCGAAAAACCGGCGCGCCCGTTGACCGATATTGACGAGTCGGTATTGCTGGCGAGGTTGCTCGATTTCGGGATGCACAACGAGGGCCACATGCGCAAGGCGCTCCACACCCGCGCGGCCGAGAATCGCTATCATCCTGTTCAGCAATATCTGGACGGGTTGACGTGGGACGGCAGCGCTCATTTCGACCGCCTCATGGGGTGTCTTGATATGTCCAGCGACGGGGCGGCGGCGTTCTGGCGCAAGTTCCTGATCGGTTCAATCGCAAAAGCGCTAACCGGTGAACAAAATTACATGCTGGTACTGCTCGGCGCGCAGGGCCGCGGCAAGTCGCGGCTCGTGCGCTGGCTATGCCCTCTGCCTCAGTTGTTCAACGAAGGGCCAATATCGCCCGACAATAAAGACGACCAAATTAAGCTGCTGGAGACATGGCTATGGGAGGTGGCCGAACTGGACAGCACGACGAAGCGCGCCGAGCGCTCGGCACTGAAACATTTCATTACCATGAGAAACGTCGGGGTTCGTGTCCCCTATGGCCGCTATGCCATTAATAAAATGGCGGTGGCCTCGATGATAGGAACTATCAATGAGGATGGAACCGGCTTTCTGAACGACCCAACCGGCGGTCGCCGGTTCGTGGTTATCCACCTCGATGACATCGATTGGAACTATACCCAGATTGACATCGGCCAGTTGTGGGCTGAACTCTATGCCGCCTATCTCAGTGGCGAGACGTGGGAACTGACCCCGCATGAGCAGGAAGTCCAGAACGCGATCAACACCGAGCACATGGTCAGCACGCCGCTTGAAGAGCTTCTCCTACAGCACTACAACCTCGACAAAACGCAGATTGATAAGTTCTCGTCAACGATGAACATTCTTGACAAGCTGGAATCGTTAGGGCTAAGGGGTGACCAGTTCCGTAACAAAATGGAGCTAACAACCATCTTGACAAAGCACGGGCTACCCAAGCGGCAAAAGCGCGTCGGCGGGGCCACGGTTCGCGGCTATGAAGGCATTTGGTATAAGGACGGGATAGCCGTCGAGGTCGATATTTAATGACTACTTTTGCATTAGGAATCAAAAAAGACTGTCACACCCCCGTGACAGGCCGTGACACATTATGTCACCTAGCGGCCGAAATGTCACGGCCTGTCACGACCCCCCGTGACACTTTTTTGAGGATTTTACAGAGTAATTTCGGCACTGTCACGGGTGTCACGACGTCACGGCCAAAAATCCTTGGGAACGAAATATGTAGGAAAACCTACATCTACGCTACCGCCCCGACTAGGCCGTGACAGTGTGACAGTCGTGACACCCGTGAATGTTAAAGAAAACAGAGTGATTGACTTGTGTGCCACAATGACATATAATATATGGCATGAAGAAATCACCTGTGGTCACAACTGTTCGATTGACGGAGGAAGCGAAAGCGCTGCTCCGTCAGATGTCCGAGGAAATGGGTATATCGCAAACGGCTGTTCTGGAGCTTGCGATTCGGCAAATGGCAAAGACGCTGAAAGGGGGAAAGTAATGAACATAACCTACTACCCCAATGGCAAATCTAAAGAGGGCTTCGAAGTCGGACACATAGTCAACAATATGCGTTACCGCTGGTACAAGCACAACGGGCGGCTAATGACAACGCTTAGACCGGCCGAGAGCGTATGCGCTCATTGTGGCGCCGGAAGCGGCTGGCGCAAGGGGCATGTGCTGCAATCTCATCACATCAAGCCGGTGTGGGCCTGGATGTTAGATCAGGTACTGAGGCAACCGCCGAGTGACAGAAAGCAGGGCGAAGAAATGGCATTTAGGGCGCAATGGGGGCTGATGGAATTGGACACCCATTTTCATACGCCCGACAAGCTCGTCCATCTTTGTAAGCACTGCCACGAAAAAGAAGAGGTAAAGGCGCTGGCAAAGTGGAAGGCGCATTACAACAAGCACCCGAAAATCTCAATTCGCTAATTGGAGGGTATATTGACGAACGAATAACAATCAACGAACGGCGGCAATACGGCCGCAAAAAAACGACTGATAAACGACTGATAACCTAATGGAGAACATCATGAGAATCGACAATGGAAGTTTTGAGGGATTTGAGGGAGTGACGGCTGGCGTGCAGCAGGGCGAACACTGGCAATACGACCCAATTGGCTACAACGCCACCAAAGGCGTTTTCTACATTGGCGAGGTTGAATCACCGATGCTCGACATGCATCCCCGCTTGCAAGTGGACAGCACGACGAAGCGCGCCGAGCGCTCGGCACTGAAACATTTCATTACCATTGGGAGGCTTATCGAATAGCAAAACGACTGAAAACGGCGGCAATTCGGCCGCAAAAAAAACGACTGATAAACGATTGATAAACGACTGATAACGAATGGAGAACATCATGAGAATCGACAATGGCAGTTTTGAGGGATTTGAGGGAGTGACGGCAGGGGTACAGGAAGCCGAGCGGTGGCAATACGACCCGATCGGTTACAACGCCACCAAAGGCGTTTTCTACATTGGCGAGGTTGAATCGCCGACGCTCGACATCGTGCCGTTCGCGCTGCGGCAATGCAAGGAGGTGGCCGACGCCGACGGCATCACCCACCGCTATCCAATCAAGACCCGCCGGGCGGATATGGCCGACGGCGACATGCAGACCCGCTTGCAAGTGGTCGGCATGGTGGCCGGAACCTTGCACACGTTCGGCGCTCGAAGCTGGACGGCGCGGGCGGCGTGGAGCAACCCCGTCGGCGGGCCATACCACGACCCCCGTTTTGAAGGCGGCATCTGGCCGCGGCTATTGGCGCACATCAAAACGATGCAGCAGAACACCGGCAAGGTGACCGCGCCGTTGTGCTGGCGCTTGCATCTTGAAGTCGGCGAGGCTATCGACCTGGCATCGGCTGCCAACTCAAAACAGAAGGCCAGCGGCCACCCGATCAAGGCCGTTAGCATGGCCTTCGTCGGCGCTGAAAAGGCGCTGGAGCATGAGCAACTCTATACCACTGAGGCGCTCGATGAATGGACGCGGGAATGGAACGTCGTCGCCGTCACTGAGGCAACGCCGGAGCCGACCCACGCCCCCATCGTTTTGGAAACGCTGGATGACGACGTTCCCTTTTAAGGCATAACTATGGCGCGTAAAACAAAGAAGCCCGTCGAAGTGGTCAGCGGTCAATCCGCGTTTTACGCGCCGACGTGTCCCGCCTGCGGCGTGGCCGTCACCTCTCAGGCAACTGTTGAGGCGATGGACACGCCGCCGGGCTGGGCGTTCTTCGGGCGCAAGGGGGAGCGCTGGATCAGGTGTCACGCGTTCACCGGCACGCGGGAATTCATCCATTTCATCACGCTGCTAAACGACCGGCACGATCATCGTCTGGCATGGCTCGACCCCGACCCCGCCGACGAGCCGGAACAATACAAGCTTCTTTAGAACAGGGATAGACATGTATACGAGAAACGAACTACAAAATGAGTTGAGCGCCGCGCAAGAGCAGCTACACGCATCGACCGACGGCCGGCTCACAATGGCCCATACGATAGCCGACCTGAGAACCGAAAACGCCACGCTGCGGGCAGCGCTCAAAGACGCCTTGACCGTCATTGCCCGGCAGCGCTACGGGCCGCGTTTTCAGACGTTGACCGACGAAGGAGAGGCGTACACAACAAGCTGATTTTAGCCTTGACGCGCCAATGGAAGATATTGAGGATATGGACGACGAATGAGCAACCAACACTGGAGGTGTTGATCATGTCTATTTTAACCGCATCCCTTTCCCCTAACAACATTCCCCTATGCCCGGCGTGCGGCGTGGAGTCGGTGCTGGTGCCGACGGACATCGCCGGTGTCGTGTACTGTCCGCGCTGTTGGCGGTCGTTTTTGGACGGCAATCTGGATGGTGTCTTCGTTGGGCGCGCGGCCGACGAGGGGCGCGAGCCGGACGAAGACACGGGGGAGTACGAATGACCATACGCTATCTGTCACTGTTTAGCGGTATCGGTGGTTTTGACCTCGGATTCGACCGCGCCGGGATGGAGTGCGCGGGGCAGGTGGAATACGACGCGGCGGCGCGGTCGGTGCTGAAAAGGCACTGGCAAGACGTGCCGCGAATGAATGATGTAAGAGAGGTTCAGGGTTATGAGTTCGGAACAGTTAACCTTATTTGCGGTGGCTTCCCGTGCCAAGACGTATCAGTGGCCGGCCGCCGCGCGGGATTGGCTGGAGAGCGGTCTGGACTGTGGTTTGAGTTCCATCGCATTATTGATGCTGCTAAACCGCGAACTGTCGTCATCGAAAACGTCCCCGGCCTACTATCGAGCAACGGAGGACGAGACTTTGCCGTCATCCTTCGCGGGCTGGTCGAATGCGGGTATGGCGTCGCCTGGCGGATTCTTGACGCTCAGTATTTCGGAGTGGCCCAACCACGGCGCAGAATCTTCATTGTGGGAAGTCTTGGAAACGGAACCGCAGCCAGCGCTATTTTTGACGACGCGAGCATTGAGCGGGATAAGGCGACGGCTGGAATCAAAGAGCGCGAAGATTACCCCGGAGATGACAGCGGCTATCTCTATGGGCATTGGTGGAATGGAAGAAACGTAAGCCAGACATTGGACGCCGTTCTCTATAAAAAACAGGCACTACCGGAAAAGAACAGATTCCCGGCCGTAATGGTTCCTATCTGGCAACGTTGCCAATGCTGTGAAGATTATTGGTGCAACATTCACCACATGCACGCCTATGATTGCGATTGTCCCCCCATAGAAGATTTCGAGGTTTACCCATACGAGCCGGGGCTATTGCGCTGGATTTCGCCGTTAGAGGCCGAACGGTTGCAGGGCTTCCCCGACAACTGGACAGACGGACAGAGCGACAGCGCCCGATACCGGCAGTTGGGAAACGCCGTTGCCGTGCCGGTCGCTGAATGGATCGGCCGCCGCATTGTCGAGGCCACGCCATGACCCGCCGCGTCCTACCCATCGCGGCCCTGCTCATGATGGCCGGTGTCACGCCCACGGCCGCCGCGCCTGAGTTGTTACACGGCTGGGCCAGCGCCTACGCGCCGGGCGTGATGGATGAGGTCATCCGCTATCGCCTCGATACCGGCGTGTGGCGCAACCCGCTTCCGCGCGACTGGTACACGACGGCCGGGGCAATCGCTACCAACGATTGCAACCAGGTGGGGCAAGTCCTCACGCTGGTAACGGCCGACGGCCGCGAGTGGCCGGTGCTCGTCGCCGATTGCGGCGGCGACGACGGCGGGGCGGAGTGGATGACCCGGCACGGTATTGTGGCCGAACTGGACTGGGACTTGTTTACGCGGTTGACAGCGATTCACGGCCGGCCGCTAGAGGTGACACTACGATGACGACGACAATCAACATGGAGCCGCTATCGGCGGCATTTAATCGGCAATCGTGGGAGTGGCTTCAGGACGAAGCGCCCGACATCGTCTGGCATGGCTCGACCCCGACCCCGCCGACGAGCCGGAACAATATAAGCTCTTTTAGAACAGGGATAGACATATGAGTAAAAGCGATTTGGAAGCGGCTCTGGCGCTGCATTTACGTGCCAACGATTTCCCGCCGTGGGAAGCTGAATACAGGTTTCACCCAAAACGCCGCTGGCGTTTGGACATGGCGTGGCCTGAGCAACGGATTGCCGTCGAGGTACACGGCGGTATCCACATGGCCCGCGGCGGCCACAACACCGCCGCCGGGATAACGCGCGACTGCGAGAAGGGCAATGAGGCGCTCATCCACGGCTGGCGGGTGCTGGCCGTCACCGCCGATCAAATCCACGACGGCAGCGCGGTCGATTGGCTGCGGCGTTTGATGTTTGAACAGGGCGCCGAGGTTGCGCCGTTCTGAGGCAAGGCTAGACAGACTGACACCAATGTTCTACAATACGGGCGGGAACGTTTTACATGGAAAAGACCACTGATTATCGTAACAGAATAAAGGCGCTTGAATATATCGATAGTCGGGAGCTAACGGCGCATCCCGGCAACTGGAGAGAACACCCCACGGCGCAAGCCGTCGCGCTGAAAGGGGCATTGAAAGAAGTCGGGATAGCGGGGGCGCTGCTGGCCTATCGCTCGGAGCGACAGGGCGGTGCGCTGGTTGTGATCGACGGGCATTTGAGAAAAGACGCCGCTCCGCAAAACTGGCCGGTGTTGATTCTTGACGTTGACGACGCCGAGGCCGACTATCTACTGGCGACCCACGACCCGCTTGCAGCAATGGCGACGGCCGACGCCGGGGCGCTCGACGCACTGCTATCCAGCGTGCAAAGTGGGGAGGAGGGGGTGCAGGCGATGCTGGCGGATTTGGCGGCGCACAGTGGGTTGTACGATGCCGGAGATACTCCGCACCTTGACGACCTAGCCGACGAATACGGCGACCCCGGCGAACGCGACTTCTGGCCGTTTATCCGGGTGCAGGTATCGCCCGACACCTTCCGGCGCTGGCGGTCACTGATGGACGGCTTGCCCGGCGAGGACGAGGCGAACAAGGCGGCACAGATATTAGAGGCGGTCGATGTTACTGTATTTGGTTCCGTGTAACGCAATGGCGAACGGAAACCGAGCAGCAGAAGATCGGGGGGTTAATCGCCGTCCATGATTTACTTAGCTCAGTCCTTCCCCCGAGCATGGGGGGGGGGTAAGGTACACCGCCGAAAGTATGAAACTACACCTAGCCGAGCGCGACCCGCAACACCACTCTTGGGCCAAGAGTGGTGTTGACCGAGCTAATATGCAACTACGGATTCTACTCAGTTATCACTATTACAAAGACACCGACCTCGACGCGCTATTTGCGAAGTATTTCACTGCGCCTTATCCCGAAGTCTTTGCCGATAGCGGGGCGTTCAGCGCGGCCAGCCAGGGCGCACATATCGACATAGCGGATTATGCGGCGTGGGTGAAGCGATGGGCGCACCTGCTAACCGTTCACTCCAACCTTGACGTGATAGGCGATGCGGCGGCAACCGACCGCAATCAAAAGACGCTGGAGGATATGGGGCTTGACCCGCTCCCCGTCTTTCACACCGGGTCAGATATGGCGCACCTTGACGCGCTGCTCGACAGATACCAATACATTGCCCTCGGCGGCATGGTTCCCTATATGCGATTCCCTAAGCGGATCATGCCGTGGTTAATTAAGTGCTTCAAGCTGGCGCAAGGTCGCGCCGTGTTTCATGGATTCGGCGCAACCTCATGGACTGTGGTTAAGTCTTTCCCGTGGTATAGCGTTGACAGTTCGTCATGGGGGAGTGGTTTTCGTTATGGGCAGGTTCCGGTATTTAACACCGCCCGCGGCAAGTTTGAAACATTATCGCTAGGAAATGTAAAAGAATGGCAAGGTCACGCCAGGCTAGTTACTCAGCTTGGCTTCGATTGGCGCGACTTTGCAGACCGGAAGCGTAACGACCGGGCCAAGATATGCGCTATCTCGGCGCTATCTTACATGATGGCCGAGCAGTGGCTAAGACAGCGGCACGGCGAGATATACATTCCGGGGCGTCTGCCAAGTGCGCCCGGCGTCCGGGCGCACTTGGCAGACGCCAACCCGACCCGATTCGGCGAAGCGGTGCAAGGTGCAGGCGTTCGCCTGCACCTTGCCGATACGAGCAACGGGGTCAATTATAGCGATGCCGACCGGGGGTTAAAGTTACACCTTGCGGATTCGCGCCCTTTCAGCGGCGGCGATCTCACCGCCGCTGAAACAGGATTAAAGGTGCATCAGACGGCGTCTGTGCCAAGTCAACCAACTGAGTGGCGCTCCTGGAGCGCCACTCAGTTGGGGCTAAAAGTCCACTTATCCGAACACTCCCTAGATCGGGGGGGGGTAGGGGATACCAGCAGGGCAATGGAGATACTGAATGAAAGCAATAGCAATCGTTAGCGGTGGGATGGATAGCGTAACACTGGCCTATCTGCTATCTTCGCAAGGGTATACTTTACACCTGCTGTCATTCGATTACGGCCAGCGGCACGCAATCGAACTTGAGTTCGCGGCCAAGTGCGCCGCCGACTTGGGGGCCGCGCATGACGTTATCGACTTGTCAGTCCTAACCCCGTTCTTGAGCGGGTCGGCGTTGACGGATGACATAGACGTGCCGGAGGGCCATTACGCCGCGCCAAATATGCGGCTAACGGTCGTCCCTAATCGCAATGCTATCATGCTAACTATTGCTTATGCTGTGGCCGTTGCGGAAGGGGCGGGGATAGTAGCGACCGGCGTACACGCTGGCGACCATCCGATCTATCCCGATTGTCGCCCGGAGTTCATCGAGGCATTTGACCGGATGGAACGGCACGCGACCGACGGCCACGCGGTCGAGGGGTTACATCTTTACGCGCCGTTTGTCCACATGACAAAAGCGGAGATTGTCGCGTTAGGGGCTTCGCTATTCGTTCCCTATGCCGACACCTGGAGTTGCTACAAAGGCGGTTCCGTCCATTGTGGCGTTTGCGGTACTTGCGTCGAGCGGCGCGAGGCATTTCAACTTTCAGGGGTAACAGACCCCACCATTTACACGTGAGGAAACCATGTCAAAAACCGTGATTCGTGCAATTGTAATTCTGATCGGAACGTACATTATGGCGCAAGCCATAGCCGACATCGGCGCGACCAAGTTGGTCGAGATCGGCGGGGTCGTTATGCCGGGCGGCACGTTTATCTTCGCCCTGACGTTCACCCTGCGGGATATGATTCACAAGCGACTTGGCCGGGAGTGGGCGCGAATGGCAATCTTTACGGCCGCCGCGCTGAATGTCCTGCTGGCCGTTTATATGCTGATGCTCTCCCGTCTGCCGTCGCCGGACTTCTTCGCGTTGGGTGATTCGTGGAACGCCATCTTTGCGATTGTCCCGGCTGTCACCATCGGCTCTATCGTGGCTGAACTGGCAAGCGAGCTAACCGACACCGAGGTCTACCACTTCTGGAAAACGCGATTTCCGGCCGCGCCGCAATGGTCGCGGGTGCTGGCCAGTAACGCGGTGAGCCTACCTATTGATTCAATCGTGTTTACTCTGCTGGCGTTCGTCCTGCTCCCGCCGGTGTTCGGCGCTGAGGCGATGCCGTTTGGCGCGGCCTTTACCCGGATTGTATCGGGCCAGATATTGTACAAAGCGGCGGTGACTGTTCTCAGTCTGCCGCTGATTTACACGGTAGAAGACAAACCTATACAGGAAGCAGCGATAGACGCTGACTAGAGCCATGCCCGCCAAAGCCGACAAGCTCACCGTCGAGCAGCGTACTGAGGCAGTCTACCGCCTGATTCTGGACGGCTGGACGCAGGAGCAGATATGTCAGAACATGTCAAAATCCTTTCGCGTATCAGACCGGCAGGTGTATCGCTACATCGGCGCGGCCTGGGAGCGGATTAAGGCCGTTAACGAAGTTGAGCTATCCGAACACAAGCGGCGGGCAGTGGCGGCACACTATCAGATGCTACGCGAGGCTAAGACGGTGAAGGAGAAAGCGACGGTATGGGCGGCGCTGTCGCGGCTGCTGGGGCTGGACGCACCGAAGGCGGTTGAGGTGGCGGGTAGGAACGGGGGCGCGATTGTCATACGCAATGACCCGATGGACGAGGTAAGCAATGATGAAGCACAGCGCCGACTTGGCGCTCTTGCCCGTGGAGCACTCGCCGTTATCGAAGGAATCGGTAATAGACCAGTGGCGGGCGATGCGGCAGGAGTTGCGGACGATGATTCAACTGGCGCGGAATAAGGGCGACGTAACGCCCGAAGTCGTGGCCGCGTTCGCTATGCTTCACATGCAGGCAGATGACGGTCTGCCGATTGTACCCGCGCCGCACCATCAATTGTGGCTCAAGCTCATCTGTGATCCGCACATCAAGAAGCTACTCATCATCGGCACGCCGGAAAGCGCGAAGACGACTTGGATACTTGCCTATGCCGCGTGCGTTATTGGCTTTCATCCTGAGTGGCCGGGCGTCATCGCGGCCGCGTCTGGGCCGGTGGCCGAACGGCGCAGCCAGGCGCTACGCAACCTCATCGAATCGCCTGAGTTCGCCGAGACGTTCCCGACCGTATTGCCGGCCGAGGGGATGCCCTGGAAGACGCAAGAATGGAGCGTAGCCGAGAACGGGCAGCCACACCCAGGGCGGTTACACCCGACGGTTAGTTCTTACGGCACAGGAGGCAGCATCACCGGCTCGCGTGCGCGATGGCTTATTGCCGATGACATCCTGGACTATGACAACACCCGCACCCAGCACCAGCGCAACATGGTCGACGGCTGGCTTCACACGTCGCTATTATCCCGTGTCGCCGCTGATACCGGCCGCGTTCGCATGATTGGTAATGCGTGGCATCATGACGATGCTCATGCTCGATTGCGACGCAGCGAGGATTGGGTGACGTGCCACATCCCGCTATTGAGTGAAGGCAAGAACGTCATAGCAACTATCACCTATCCCGATGATTACGTCGGCCAGCCGATAGGCCAACCCATCGGCGGGGCGGCGATATGAGGCACTATTCAGCGGTGGTACACACGTCCGGCCCGGCACTATGGCCCGAACACAAGCCGTTAGCCGAAGTGCTAAAGCTACGCGCCACGACGCCGGAACTCATCTGGGAAGGGACCTATCAGGGCAACCCGACGCCATCCGGCGGCTACACCTTCCGGCGCGAGTGGTGGAGCGGGCAGAATCGCTACACGCCGGGGGAGTGGTTGGGCAAGATAGTCGGCCGCTTTCAGTCATGGGACACGGCCGAAGAGGATAAAGAGACAAGCGCCTACAGCGTTTGCATCACGGGCGACGTGCTCGACGATTACCGGCTCGCCATTCGTGACGTGTACCGCGAGCGGCTGACATTCGACGTGCTACCGCAGACGATTGAAAGCATGGCCCGGCAGTGGCGCGGCAACTACCAATTGCGCGGCGTGGTCATTGAGGACAAGTCCAGCGGCAAGAGTGCCAACCAGACGCTCAAGGCCACCTCGCCCGAATGGTTGCGCGAACTACTCGCGCCATACCAGCCGGCCGGGTCGAAGGAAGTGCGGGCCGGCGCGGCGTCGGTATGGTGCAGAAACGGCATGGTACTACTGCCGCACCCGCACCCGGACGCGCCCTGGCTGATGGATTTCGAGGACGAGCTATACAGCTTCCCGCAGTCGGCGTTTATGGACCAGACGGATGCTTTATCACAGTTGATACTATATCTTGAGAACTACCTGGCCGAGGGGTGGCGTGCCAGAGACGGCAGGAGTTAATTATGGCGACATTTGACGGTGTTAGTCAATCATCATTATTCGCCGATTCCTTTTTGGCCGCGCGTCTGTTTTCCCACGCCTTACGACCCGACTCGCTTAATTTTCGTCTATGCTCATCGCTAATAGGCGGTTTACTTTTTCCCCGTTGGGCCTCGGACATTTTCCGTCTTGTTTCTTCAGTATGTGGCCCCTTAGATATACCTCGGTGGGCGTCTGAAAGCTTTTGGCGATGCTCTGCGCTTAATGTTTTTCCTCGGTTTGCCTCGGACAGTTTTCGTTTTGTTTCTTCACTGTGTGGTGCGCGTGGGCGTCCCCGTTGTGCTTCAGATATTTTTAGACGTGTTTCTTTACTGACGGGCTTTCCAAGCATCCTTTTTCGGCGTTCTTCATCAAGGGGTACACCTCGGTGGGCGTCGGATATTCTTTGTTTTGATTCTTCAGAGTATTTTATGCCTAAATTGGATCGGGCGTGCTTTCGGAGATTAAATCCATTCTGGACCGACTTTAGCTTATCAATCCAGAATTGTTCGCGTTCAATTAGTTCTTCGGGATTATTAACCGTTTCGACACAAGAGAACTCGAACAGATTTTCGCCATATTTATTCCAGGCGTTTTGCATATGAGCGTTTGTATGAGCGTTCCTTTTCAGGTATCCACGGTGTGTTCTCCACCGGCCGCGAACATCTCGCGCCGACCCAACATAAACACGTCCGTTTGCCATACAAGTAATTGTATAAATACCGGCCGTTTTTGGTGCAACTTGGGATACAATACTAGCAGTCATGTTCGTACCTCTTTTACGAATGTGATGAGGGGATTGTCGAGTGCTACTAACACTTGCCAATCCCCGTTATTTTACCACAGGCATTTAGAGAATGCCAGTTTGGGAGTAAGCTATGGCAACCTTTGTTGATGGAGCACGGTCGCGTTTTTGGGGATATGTGGGGGGGCAACTACAGACGTTCGGCGGCTTTGCTAGCGGGTCGTTTCGACCAACATTAGATTCGTCCAAGCGGGACAAGTGGACAGAGTACGCAACGAGATATGCCTACTACGAAAATAAGCGGCTGTATTATGTGTTGCGCGCCGCCGGCGTGCGCGAGGTGGCGATGCCTGCGGAATGGAATCCCGTCCCGGCGACGGTCGCCTTCTACACGGCTAATACCCTGGGCGGCAGTCCGGCGCTTGTGGTCGATGAGGACATAGCGACCGGCGACGCCTTGCGCGAGGCCATCAAGCAGGTGTGGGCGTGGTCGAACTGGGCGGCGCTCCAGCGCGAACTCGTCGAGACGGCCGCCGTCCTGAGTGACACGTTCGTCAAGGTGGCCGAGCGCCAGGACGATGGCGACACGGAAGCCGACGGCGAAACGACGGCCGTGTATCTGCAGAACATCCCGCCTGAGACGGTGCGATGGTGGGACGCCGACGAGCGCGGCTACCTGACGGCTATCCGCATCGACACGCCGCGGCTAACGAGCGTATTCAGCGGCAAGGAATACCGGCACACCCTGACCGAGATATGGCGCAAGGAGTGGCCGGGGGGCAAGGAAGGCGAGCCGCCGCAGCCGGGCGGCGTGCGATTCTATGAGACGCTGCCGGGGCTGCCGGTCGACGACAAGTCATTGGGCGAGCCTGTGCGCGAGCAGACCTTCACTGAGTTGGGCTACGACTTCATCCCGATTGTCTGGATGGAATCGCCGACTTACTGGTGGCAGTTGACCGACCAGATTGACCGGTATAACGCGCTGGGCCTCAAGCTGGACAGATTGAACCGGCCGACCGGCGTCATTCACGGGCGCCACACCGACAGCGACGGGCGACCGATGCCCGCGCCGCGCATCGACATCACCGAAGTGGAGACGACGTACCAGGAAGCGGCCGATGGCACGTTCGGCTGGATTAAAGTGCCGGGTAACAGTCAATTCGATTGGGCGTCATCGCCGGTTGACTTTGCCACGACGCGCGGCCAGATGGAGGACATCAGGAACGGCGTGGTTTCGGCTTTGCCTGAGTACC
>Ga0209582_1000502_pt1 | contig 24216 bp, 21 predicted proteins | sample KloWWTmetKNB5Kit_FD_187176 | JGI IMG/M metagenome (GOLD analysis project Ga0209582, IMG submission 187176) | Active sludge microbial communities from Klosterneuburg, Austria, studying microevolution and ecology of nitrifiers - Klosterneuburg... | ecosystem: Engineered > WWTP > Aerobic digester >...
CTTCGCCGTGAGGACCGATCCGGCGTCTACGCCTACGAGACACGCGAGCTCGAGCTGACCCCCGCCTATGCAGCCATGCTCGAGGCCGACGTGGTGGCCAACGCCTTCTGGGGCGCGGCCACCAACAGCTACCGCAAGCTCGCCGTCAACTGGGTCATGACCGCCAAGCAGGAGAAGACCCGCGACTCGCGGATGACCCAGTTGGTCGCCGACTGCGCCGCTGGGCAGATGATCAAGAGCCAGCGCTACGGCGCAACCCCGGCATGGGTCGCCCGGGCCGCGGCGGCCGGAGCAGCAGCCGGCATGGCGGCCACATGAGCTACACCGACCGCGACCGGGAGCGTTGGGTCGCCGAGGACCCGGCCTTCAAGCGTGCGGACCGCGACGACTTCGCCCGCGACCGGGCACGACTCCTGCATTCCGCCAGCCTGCGTCGGCTGTCGGCGAAGACCCAGGTGGTCACCCCCGGCAGCGACGACTTCGTCCGCAACCGGTTGACGCACTCGCTCGAGGTCGCCCAGATCGGCCGCGAGTTCGGCGCCGCTCTCGGCTGCAACGCCGATGTCGTCGACACCGCGTGCCTGGCCCACGACCTCGGGCACCCCCCGTTCGGGCACAACGGCGAAACGGCGTTGGATGCCGTGGCAGCCGGGATCGGCGGTTTCGAGGGCAACGCGCAGACCCTGCGCCTGCTCACGCGGCTCGAAGCCAAACGCACCCGGCCCGACGGCCGCTCGGCGGGGCTGAACCTCACGCGGGCCAGCCTCGACGCCACGACGAAGTACCCGTGGCGGCGGGGTGCCGGCCCGAGGCCCACCGTCAAGTTCGGGGTCTACGACGACGACCTGGACGTCTTCGAGTGGTTCCGCGAGGGTGTGCAGCCCGGTCGCCGGTCCGCCGAGGCCGAGGTGATGGACTGGTCCGACGACGTGGCGTACTCCGTGCACGACGTGGAGGACGCCATCGCCTCCGGGTGGCTGGACCCACAGAGGCTGCGCGACCCCAGTGACGTCGACGCGGTGCTGGCCGTCGCGGGGGAGATCTACGAGCCCGACCTGTCGCCGGACGAACTCGGTGCGGCCCTGGAACGCCTCCTCGCCACCGGCGCCGTGCCGTCTGCGTACGACGGGTCGCGCCCGGCCCTGGCAGCCCTGAAGGACATGACCTCACACCTCATCGGACGGTTCGTGACCGCCGTCGAGCAGGCCACCCGGGCCGAGCACGGCCCGCAGCCACTGACCCGGCACACCGGGCGGCTCGTCGTCCCCCGCGCTGCTCGGGCCGAGTGCGCCGTTCTCAAGGCCGTAGCGGCACACTTCGTCATGCACGCTGCCGAACGGGTGGCCCTCTACGCGCGCCAGCGGGACGTCATCGCGGGTCTGGTCGCGGCCTACGAGCACGATCCCCACCGGCTGGACCCGGACCTGCGTGGCGACTGGGAGGCCGCGGCCGATGAGGGGGCGGCGCTGCGAGTGCTCGTCGACCAGGTTGCCTCCCTCACCGACGTCCGGGCTCTCACCCTGCACCGCAGGTGGTGTCGCGACACGCCGTAGAACTGTTCCCAACACATGCTTCGGCACCTTCCGCACCGACGAGCGCCAGGCCAGCAAGTGATCTGACGAGTCGGTGTGACGACCTAGACTCACGGCACACCGGAAAGGATGGTTCGTGGCGGGTCGGATCAGGGCAGAAGACATCGCGGCGGTCAAGGAGCGCACGTCCATCGAGGACGTCATCCGGGACCACGTGACGCTGCGTCCTGCCGGGGTCGGCTCGCTGAAGGGGTTGTGCCCCTTCCACGACGAGAAGTCACCGAGTTTCACGGTTCGACCCGCGGTCGGTAGCTACCACTGCTTCGGGTGCGGTGAGGGCGGTGACGTCATCTCCTTCGTCCAGAAGGTCGAGCACCTCACCTTCACCGAGTCCATCGAACGGCTCGCCAGCAAGATCGGCTTCGAGCTGCGCTACGAGGAGGGCGGCGGCCCCCGCGACGGTGGGGTCTCGCTCGGCAAGCGCTCGCGGTTGATCGAGGCGCACCGGGTCGCCCAGGAGTTCTACGCCGAGGTCCTCCAGGACCGCACCACCCCGGAGGCCCGACCCGGTCGTGACTTCCTGCGCGAGCGCGGCTTCGATGGCGCGTCCGCGGAGCGCTTCGGCATCGGGTTCGCCCCGCGCAGCGGTGAGGCGCTCACGCGTCACCTTCGCGGGCGCGGCTTCACCGAGGACGAGATCGTCACCGGTGGCCTGACCGGCCGCGGCAGTCGCGGGCTCTACGACCGCTTTCGGGGGCGGCTGGTCTGGCCGATCAGGGACACCACCGGCGACACCGTGGGCTTCGGCGCCCGGCGCGTCCTCGACGACGACCGCATCGCGGCCAAGTACCTGAACACGTCCGAGACGCCGATCTACAAGAAGTCCCAGGTGCTCTACGGCCTGGATGCCGCCAAGAAGGCGATCTCCACTCAGCGCCTCGCCGTGGTGGTCGAGGGCTACACCGACGTCATGGCGGCGCACCTGTCCGGCGTCGAGGGCGCGGTCGCCACGTGCGGGACGTCGTTCGGCATCGACCACATCAAGATCCTTCGCCGCATCATGCGCGACGAGACCGACGGCCCACAGGCTCGCGTGGTGTTCACCTTCGACGGGGATGCCGCTGGTCAGAAGGCGGCCATGCGGGCCTTCGCGGAGGACCAGCGGTGGGCCGCGCAGTCGTTCGTCGCCGTGGCACCGGACGGCATGGACCCGTGTGAGCTTCGTCTGGCCAAGGGTGACGCGTCGGTGCGCGCTCTCGTCGATGACGCCGTTCCGATGTTCGAGTTCGCCGTCCGCACGACGATTCGCCGCTTCGACCTCGAGACCGCCGAGGGTCGTGTTCAGGCGATGAAGGCAGTGGCCCCGATCGTCGGGTCCATCCGCGACACCAGCCTGCGGCCCGAGTACACCCGCACGGTGTCCGGCTGGCTCGGCATCGAGGTCGAACAGCTGGCGGCCGAGGTCAAGAAGGCGGGCCGGCTCAAGCACGACGACAGCGCCGACCGGCAGCCCCGACCGGCCAGCACCGACGAGGTCCTCGAGCCCGGTCCGTTCGAGCTCGCGCAGCTCCCGGCCCCCGACCTGCGCGATCCGGTGGTCCTCACCGAACGGCAGCTGCTCCAGGCCCTCATCCAGTACCCCCAGCAGTTCACCGACGCCGACATCGATGTGCTCGTCCCCGACGCGTTCACCGCCCCGGTCCACCGGGCGGTGTTCGACGGCATCCGCATCGCCGGCCACGCTGCCCGCCGAGCGTCGACGATGGCGTGGGTGACCGCCGTGACCGATACCTGCGCCCTGGGGGTGCGTGGCTTCGTCGCGCAGTTGTCGGTGGCTCCGCTGCCCACGAAGTTCGACCCGTCGACGGGGCTGCCGCCGCAGCGCTACCTCAACTCGCTCGTCGCCGGTGTCAGAGACGCCCACCTCGGCCGTCGCATCGCCGACGCCATGGCGTCGGTGCGCCGACTGCAGAACGACCCAGATGCTGATCCCGCTGATCTCCAGGAGCGCTCCATGGCCTTGCACCGTCTCGAACTCGACCGCGTCGCCCTGCGAGAGGCGAACACGTCATGAGGCTCGAGTGGAGCGGCCTGCGCCGTCCCGCGGTGCCCGCCGAGGCCGCCGAGGCCATCGACCCCGCAGGTGGCGAGAAGCTGCTGGCCTGGGCCCATGACGTGGGCACCGGAGCCACCGTGGTAGCCGGGCGCCACCGGCTGTATGCCGTGGCGCCGGACCCCGAAGGCGCGCGGGTGACGCTGTCGCGTCCGTGGCACCTGGTCGACGCCGGGTCGTGGGGTGGTGAGGACGGCATCCTCAAGATCACCTGGGTCGACGGGCAACGACCGACGCGTTTCCAGCTCACCGAGCTCGGGATGTTCCCCGAGACCCTGCGAGAGCGCGTCCAGGCCTCGGTCGTGCTCGCCGAGACCCTCGATCTCGGGGGCCGGCGGACCGCCAAGGTCGTGGTCCGCAAGGACCTCGCCACCGGTGCGCTGCTCAGTCAGGCGGTCCTCGGCCCGGGTGTGCGCAGCGCGGATCCCGGTGTGGCCGAGCAGGTCTCCGACGGGCTGCGAAGAGTGCGCGAGCAGGTCGGACTCGACTGATTTCGGGCCGTTTTCGTCGCTGCTCATGACCTTTGCTAGGGTGTGCGAGCGCTACCGCGGCGATCCCGTGGTGGCCTTTCCCCTGTAGCTCAATTGGCAGAGCAGCCGACTGTTAATCGGCAGGTTGTTGGTTCGAGTCCAACCGGGGGAGCACGCGAACGGCCCCACTCCTTGGCGGAGTGGGGCCGTTCTGCATGGTCGGGCTCAGGTGTCGTCGCCGTGGCCCTTGCGACGCTCGCGTGCGGACTGGACGAAGTCGGATGCCGCTTCCTCCGCCGACTCGATCCCGGCGCCGATGATGCGGCTGCCGTGGGCGGCCGGCCCGCCGGGCTCGCCCTGCCCCTGGATCATCGTGGGCGCCACTGTGGTGACGGGCCCCGCGGTGGTGCCGCGGCGGTTGAGCCGGCGTTCCACCCAGGTGGCCACACGGGTCAGGCCGTAGTTGATCGCGATGAACAGGGCAGCACACACGATCAGGGCCGGCACCGTGTTGGCGTACGCGGAGCCAGCGGTCTTCGACCACGTCAGCAGCTCCTGGTACGTGATGGCGGTGCCGAGGGCGGAGTCCTTCAGCACGACGACGAACTGGCTGATCAGGGCCGGCAGCATCGCCGTCAGCGCCTGCGGCAGCTGGATCGTGCGCAGGGTCTGCGACGGGGTGAGCCCGATCGACAGGCCCGCCTCCGACTGCCCCTTGGGCAGCGAGTGCACGCCGGAGCGCACGAGCTCGGCGATGACCGAGCCGTTGTACAGCGTCAGGGCGAGGACCACCGCGGCCAGCGGGCCCTGGCTGCTCGGCACGATCGTGCTCGTCGCGAAGTAGCCGAAGTACAGGAAGATCATCATCATCAGCACGGGCACCGAGCGGAAGAACTCGACGACCGCACCACTGACGTAGCGGATGGCCTTGATGTGCGAGAGGCGGCCCATGCCGAAGATCAGGCCGAAGATGCCGGCGAAGATGACCGACAGGATGGCTGCCTTCAGGGTGCCGATGAGCCCGGGGATCAGGTAGTCGACCCACAACGACGAATCGGTGACGAACGGCTTCCACTTGGCAGCGTCGAGCTGACCCGCGTCGGCGAGGCGTCCCAGGATCACGTAGAGGACGGCGCCGGCGAGCAGCACACCCACGCCGGTGAGGATGGCGTGCCGTTGGCGGGCCTTCGGGCCCGGGGCGTCGAACAGGACGTTCTGCGTGCTCATCGCCTCACCGCCAGGCGCTGGCTGAGGCTGGTCGCCAGCACCCCGATGGGCAGGGTCAGGACGACGAAGATCATGGCGATGACGAAGAAGACCCCCAGCTGGGCACCCTCGTTCTCGGTGATGGTCGCGAGCAGCTTGGCCGTGTCAGCGACACCGACGACGGCCGCGACCGTGGTGTTCTTGATGAGGGCGATGAGCACCGACCCCAGCGGGGCGATGGACCCCCGGAAGGCCTGCGGCAGGAGGACCTCTCGCAGCGACTGGGTGAAGGTCAACCCGATGGAGCGGGCCGCCTCGGCCTGACCGGCCGGCACCGTGTTGACGCCGCTGCGGATCGCCTCACAGACGAATGCGGCGTGGTACGCGGAGAGGCCGACGACAGCCCAGCGGAAGGCGTCCTTGGAGAGGTCCTGGGAGAGTTGCAGCCCCACGAGGAGTGAGAGCCCGAGCACACACAGGGTGAGCAGCACCGTGAGTGGTGTGTTGCGGAAGATGTTGACGTAGCTGGTGCCGATCCCGCGGAGCACGGCCACGGGCGACACGCGCAGCACGGCCACGATGGTGCCGATGATCAGCGCTCCGATCGCGGACAGCACTGACAGTTGGATGGTCACCCAGACGGCGGCTGCCACGTCGTAGTTGCTGAGAGTCTCGAGCATCACTCACCTTTCATGGTGCGACGGGGTGTGCCGCCCGCTCCCGGGGAAGCGGGCGGCACACGTCCGACGAGTCGATCAGGAGCAGGCGTCGGGGGTGGGGGGGTTGCCCGCAGGCGCCTTGTACCCGGCCGGGCCGAGGTTGGCGTCCACGGCCTTCTGCCACGAGCCGTCCTCGACCATCTTCTTCAGGGCCGCGTTGACCTTCTCGCACAGGGCGACGTCGCCCTTCTTGAGGCCGACGCCGTAGCGCTCCTCGGAGAACGGGGCGCCGACGACCTTGAGCTTGCCCTTGTTGGCTTCCTGCGCGGCGTAGCCGGCGAGGATGGTGTCGTCGGTGGTGAGCGCGTCAACGCCACCGCCGAGCAGCGCCGCCAGGCACTCGGAGTAGGTGCCGAACTCGACCAGGTTGACCCCGGCGACCTTGTCCTTGACCTTCTGGGCCGAGGTCGAGCCGGTCACCGAGCACAGCTTCTTGCCGTCGAGGGTGTCCGGGCCGGTGATGGAGGTGTCATCGGCGCGAACCAGCAGGTCCTGACCGGCGATGAAGTACGGACCACCGAAGGAGATCTTCTCCTTGCGGGCGTCGGTGATGGAGTAGGTCGCGAAGATCAGGTCGACCTGGCCGCTGGAGATGAGCGTCTCGCGCTGCGCACTCGGGGACTGGACGAAGGTGATGTCGCCCTCGGCGGTGCCGAGCTCCTTGGCGACGTACTTGGCGACGTCGACGTCGAGACCGGTGTACTGGTCGCCGACCTTCAGGCCGAGTCCGGGCTGGTCGAACTTGATGCCGATCTTCAGACCGGAACCGCCGTCGGCCCCGCCGTCCGAGCCGCCGTCGTCCGAGCCGCAGGCGCTGAGGCCCAGGGCCAGGACGGCCGCCGCGGCGACCATGCTGATCCGTCGTGTCGTCATGGGGTGATTCCTTACTTGTTGGGGACTGAAACGGTGGTGCTGGAGGAAGGTCAGTGGGTGAGGATCTTGCCGAGGAAGTCCTTGGCGCGCTCGCTCTTGGGGTTGGTGAAGAACTCCTCGGGCGTGGCCATCTCGACGATCTGGCCGTCCGCGAGGAAGACGACCCGGTCGGCGACCTTGCGCGCGAAGCCCATCTCGTGCGTCACGACGACCATGGTCATGCCGCTGTTGGCGAGCTCGACCATGACGTCGAGGACCTCGTTGATCATCTCGGGGTCAAGGGCGGAGGTGGGCTCGTCGAAGAGCATGACCTTGGGGTCCATCGCCAGGGAGCGCGCGATGGCGACACGCTGCTGCTGACCACCCGAGAGCTGGGCGGGATACTTCCCCGCCTGGTGGGCGATGCCGACCCGCTCGAGAAGCTCCATGGCCCGCTTGTCGGCGTCAGCCTTGTTCATCTTGCGGACCTTGATCGGCCCGAGCGTGACGTTCTCGAGGATCGTCTTGTGCGCGAAGAGGTTGAAGGACTGGAACACCATGCCGACGTCGGCGCGCAGGTCGGCAAGCGCCTTGCCCTCCTCGGGCAGCTTCTTGCCGTCGATGGTGATCGAGCCGGACTCGTAGGTCTCGAGCCGGTTGATCGTGCGGCACAGCGTCGACTTCCCCGACCCGGAGGGGCCGATGAGGATGACGACCTCGCCCTTGCCGACGGTGAGGTTGATGTCCTTGAGGACGTGGAGCGCTCCGAAGTGTTTGTTGACACCCTCCATGACGACGAGGGGCTGCTTCGGGGCGCTGTCGCGGACGACCTGTGGCTCTGTCATGCAGAGAACCTTGCGACTGATGCGCGGGTGTGCGCGTGGTCACAGCCGAGATTCGGACGATCAGCCCAATCGCTACCGAACCGAGACCTTTACGCGTCAAGCAATTTCGACGCCGTGCGCTCAGGCGATCCAGACCTTTCGCAGGGTCTCGGTGATCGTCCACTCGGTGCGTTCTCCGGCGCGCAACCGCACCGCGACCCCCGGCGCGAGGTCGAGTCGCTCACCGTCCGCGAAGGTCACCGTGCCGCGACCCGAGACCACGACGAACACCTCGTCGACCTCGGTGTCACGAGCGGAACCTCGCGTCATCTCCCACAGCCCGACCTCGCAGGTGGGGAGTGCGTCGAGCGTCAGGACGGCAGCGGTCGGCGACCCGTGGAGCACGTCGTCGGCCGGCAACGCCTCGTGGGTGAGGGAGGCGGTGGTGACGTCGGGGCTGAGCAGGCGCGGCGGCATACGGGAGATGGTCGCACGGCATCCGGATGACGGGTCGCGGCGCGGGCGCCCCGGCGCGGCATGATGGCGCCATGACGACCGACCCGGCGGCCGTGCGTGCCTCCCTCGCCGATGCGACTCCCGATGTCTTCTGGACCGACCGACCCGAGCGGCCGGCGCCGCGCGCAGCGCTCACCGGTTCGGGCCACCGGGCCGACCTGGTCATCGTCGGCGGCGGCTTCACCGGCCTGTGGGCTGCCGTCCAGGCCAAGGAGGACAACCCCTCGCGCGAGGTCGTGCTGCTCGAGCGCGGCCGGTTCGGCGTGGCGGCCTCGGGTCGAAACGGCGGTTTCGTCTCGCCCTCGCTGACCCACGGCCTGGCGCAGGGGCTGGCCTGCTGGCCCGAGGAGATCGAGACCCTCGAACGCCTCGGGGCGCAGAACATGACCGACCTGGCTGACAGCCTCACCCGGCACGGCATCGACGCCGACTTCCACGTACCCGGCGAGATCACGATGGCCCTGACAGAGCACCAGGTGGGCACGGTTCGTGAGGGCTACGAGCTCCACCGGGCACACGGCATCCCGGTCACCCTCCTTGATGCCGCTGAGGCGCGCGCCCGCGTCAACTCGCCCCGCTACCTGTCGGGCTTCCTCGACCCGACGGTGGGCCTGGTCGACCCGGCGCGGCTGGTGTGGGGTCTGGCCGACGCGGCCGAGCGGCTCGGGGTCCGGCTGCACGAGGACACCTCGGTGACCGGGTTCGACGCCGACATCGCCGGCGTCACGGTGCGCACCGAGTGGGGAAGCGTGCGCGCCGACCGGGTCGTGCTCGGCACCGGGGCCTTCCGCGGCCCGCTGAAGCGACTGGCGCACTACACGCTTCCCGTCTACGACCACGTGCTCATGACCGAACCGCTGTCACCGGCGCAGCTGGATGCCGTGGGCTGGCACGGGCGCGAAGGGCTCACCGATGCGGGCAACCAGTTCCACTACTACCGGCGCACCCTGGATGACCGGGTGCTCTTCGGTGGGTACGACGCGAACTACCACTTCCCGGGGCGGATCGACCCGCGCCTGGAGCAGTCGTCGTCGCACGACCTGCTCGCGCGGCACTTCTTCGAGATCTTCCCCCAGTTGCAGGGGCTGCGCTTCACGCACCGATGGGCCGGGGTCATCGACACGACGACCCGGTTCACCCCGGTGTTCGGCACGGCACTGGGTGGGCGGCTTGCCTACGCCGTGGGCTACACGGGGCTCGGCGTCGCGTCGACCCGCTTCGGGGCGCAGGTGGCGCTCGACCTGGTCGACGGCCGGGACACCGAGGTGACGGCTCTGGAGATGGTGCGCAAGAAGCCGCTGCCCTTCCCGCCCGAACCCTTCCGGTACGTCGGGGTGCGGGCCACCCGGGCGAGCCTGGCCGCCGAGGACCGCACCGGCCGGCGCAACCTGTGGTTGCGGGCCATGGATGCCGTCGGCATCGGCTTCGACAGCTGACCCACCCCCCGCGCTGACTTTTCCTCCCCATGGGTGAAGCCCGAGGTTCGCAAGGCATTTCTTCCCTTGTGCACCTCGTGCTTGCCCTGCCATGCCTCGCTGAGCCGAAAACCAGTGGCGCCCCGACGCTGCCATGCGCCATCCTCGTCTGACGCACCCGCGACCACCTGAAGGACACCGCAGACATGCCAGCGAACCAGTACCGACAGCAGGGCAGCGCCGCGCTGCTCGGCGCTGACGTGCTGCGACCCGGCGCGCGTCAAGGCTTCCGTCCGAAGCGACCCTTCCAAGGTGACGACTGACCCCAGTCACCACCGCTGTTGCAGCGAAGGGCCGCTCCGTGACCGGAGCGGCCCTTCGTCGTCTCGACGGCGATGCGCCCCCGTACCTCAGCTGGAAGAGGGCCCGACTACGAATCGGGATGCCGCGCGTTCGACTCGCGCCGGGGGCTCCACCTTCACGATCACCACCACCCAGACATCGACCAGGACGTCGATCAGACATTGACCAAGACGAGAGGATTCACGAGATGAACATCGCCCCTGACGCCGAGATGTCCCCGGCCGCTGGGCTCCCCGTCGAGCTTCGCGGCGCCACCGCGCTCACCCTGATGTGGGCCCACGAGCACGAGGTGGAGCCGGCTGCGCTGAACCAGCTGCGCAACATCGCGGCTCTGCCGTGGGTGCACGGTGTTCGCGTCATGCCCGACGTGCACCTCGGCAAGGGGGCGACCGTCGGCTCGGTCGTCGCCATGCGTCAGGCAGTGAGCCCGGCCGCGGTCGGCGTCGACATCGGCTGCGGCATGCACGCGGTGAAGACGTCGCTCACCGTCGAGGACCTGCCCGACGACCTCGGGCCGCTGCGGTCCGCCATCGAGGCGGTGATCCCCACGGGGTTCACCGCGCACGACGGCAGCGCACCGGTGCTGTCCACCGACCGCGCCCTGTCGCGGACGTTCGGCGGTCTGTTCGCTCGGTTCGGTGGTCTCCACGCGGGGGTCGCAGACCGCGAGGGTCGTGCCGCCGCTCAGGTCGGCACCCTGGGCGGGGGCAACCACTTCGTCGAGCTCACCGCTGACGACCACGGCGCCGTGTGGCTCATGCTGCACTCGGGGTCGCGCAACATCGGCAAGGAGATCGCCGAGCGGCACATCAACACCGCCAAGGGCATGGAGCACAACCTCGGCCTGCCGGACCGTGACCTCGCGGTCTTCCTCGACGGGACCCCCGAGATGGCTGCCTACCTGCGCGACCTGTACTGGGCGCAGGAGTACGCGATGCTCAACCGCGAGGCGATGATGGTGACCCTGCGGCGCGTCGTCAGTGAGACGTTCCCGCACGTCACCTTCGCGGATGCCGTGCGCTGCCACCACAACTACGTCTCGCAGGAGACGTACGACGGTGTCGACCTCGTCGTGACCCGCAAGGGTGCGATCTTCGCCGGGGCCGGGTCGCTGGGCCTGATCCCGGGGTCGATGGGCACCGGGTCGTACGTCGTGCGCGGACTCGGCAACACGGCATCCTTCTGCTCGGCCAGCCACGGTGCCGGGCGCCGGATGTCGCGCACCGCGGCCAAGCGGCACTTCACGCTCGAGGACCTCGACGCGCAGACCCTCGGTGTCGAGTGCCGCAAGGACGCCGGTGTGCTCGATGAGATCCCAGGGGCCTACAAGGACCTCGAGGGTGTCATCGCAGCACAGTCCGACCTCGTCGAGGTGGTTGCCCGGCTCACGACGCTGCTCTGCGTCAAGGGTTGAGGTGTCGGTCGGTTCCCCTACGGTGGTGCGGGGCCCAGGTGGTCACGCACCACCGTAGGGGGCAGCCATGAGCACCATCGAGAACCGAACCGTGCGCGTTCCTGGGGCGCTGCCCACCTACGACATCCGTCGTCCGGATGCCGTGAGGGGGCAGCGCCCGCTGTTCGTCCTCGGGTCGCCGATGGCGGCATCCGGGTTCGAGCAGTTGGTCGCGCACTTCGGCGACCGCACGGCGGGTTCACGGTGAGCCCGATGGGGCCGAACAACGACCCCGCGGCCTTCGCCGCCAAGCTCCGCGAGGTGCTTGACGCCGACTGACCGGCTCAGGGCGCGAGGTGCTGCTTCAGGCCACCGGTGTTGTTCGCCACGAGGCCCTTGATGGTCCGGCTCCTGATGAACCCCGGAAGGGGCAGCGGGTGGCTGATGGTCAGGGTGAAGGTGACCTCGGTGTGCGCGTCGTCGACCGGGACGAGGGTGTAGGTCGCGTCCTGGGCGGTCTGCAGGCGACCCTCCACGAGGTGCCAGCTGAGGCCGTCGGGGGAGTGCTCGTAGGCGAGGGTGTAGCGGTCGGTGCCCACGGGGGTGGAGGCCGCGAACCGGGCGGTGAGCGGCATCCCGTCCTCGGTGGTCGTCAGGACCTCCGCCTCGATGATGTCGCTCACCCACCCGGGGATGCCGTCCACGTCACGGATCGTCGCGAGCACCTCCTCGAGCGGTGCATCGACGACGACCGTGGCGCTGGCGGTGTCGGTGGGCATGGCGACCTCCTGGTGGTTTCGGGACCGTCAGACGGCGGCGGCGAGTCGGACGAGGGTGTCCATCTCCTCGTCGAACGCGTCGACCAGGCCGGAGGGTTCGGTGACGACACCGGCATCCGCCTTGAAGCCGACCCGCACGACGCCGTCGTAGCTGAAGATGCACACGCCCAGGGTGTGCCGGCCCGAGCCGGGTACCCACCCGAGGATGCTCGTGATGCGGGTCCCGGCGAGGTAGCGCCCGGTCATCGGGCCGGCGACGTTGGTCGTGACGCCGATGGCCTTGGCGGCGAAGAAGTCGATGGCCTGCTTGGCGATCTCGGTGTTCGTGCGGCCGATGGCGTTGATCAGGCCGAAGGTGAGCACGGCCTCGGGCGAGTGCTTGATCGTGTCCATCCGCGACTTGGCCTCGGCCAGCCGTTGGAGGGGTGCCAGCCGGCCCGTGGGCAGCGGGAGCATCACGAGAGCGAACTTGTTGCCCAGCTCACGGGGCAGGGGCTCGCGCAGGTCGCGCAGGTTGACCGGAACCATCGTCGTGAGGTCTTCGGGGTCGCCGCCGTGCGTGTCCACGTAGGTGGCGATGGCCCCGGACACCGCGCCGATGAGGATGTCGTTGACGGTGGCCCCGGTCGCCCGACCGACGAGCTTGACGTCCACGAGGGACCGCGGCCGCGACCAGACCGCCCGCTTGGCGATGCCCGGGTCGCCGCTGACGGGGGACTGCGGCTCGTGCGAGAGGAGGAGCTTGTCGGCGATCTGCGCGGTCTGTCGCGCGACCGTCATGGCCTCGATGGCGTGTGCCGGGTTGAGGGCCGCGGGGATCTCGCCGAACAGGTGCAAGGCCGAGCGCACCCCCGAGGCGACGTCGCGCGTCAGACGGCCGGGTAGGTCGAGCAGCCCACCCGCGTGGCGCGGCGGCGAGGCCGCGACCGGTGGTGACTGCCCGGCATCCTCGAGGTCCCCGGTCTCGGTCTCGTCGGTGAGGGACAGCAGCACCTGGGCCAGGGCGATGCCGTCGGCCAGCGCGTGGTGGAAGCGGGCCACGACGACGGCACCGTGCTCGTGCCCGTCGACGAGGTAGAAGTCCCACAGGGGCCGGTCGCGAGGCAGCGGCTCGGCCATCCTCGCCTCGATGAACGCCTGCACGGCGGCGTCGTCGGCGGGTGCGGGCAGCTCGACGTGGTGCAGGTGCGCAGCGAGGGCGAAGTCCTCCACGTTCTCCCAGTGGGGCATCCCGAGGGGCGTCGACGCCTCGACGACCCGCTGCGTGAACACCGGGTACCGGTCGACCAGCCGACGCTGGACGACGGACGCCAGGCGCTCCCAGTCGACCGGTCCCTCGAGCATCATCACCGAGTCGATCACCATGAGGTTGTCCGGGCTGTCCATGGCGAGCCAGATGGCGTCGACGGCACCCATCGATCGGAGTCCGGTCATGGCTCCATTGTCCTCCCGTCCCGAGGGCCGGCACGCACGACCCAACGCAGATCACACGTCGAACTGCTCGTCAGCCCCCCGGGAAGAGGCACAGACGGTGGACCGCGCACGGACTTGTCGCTACCTTGACTCCCTCACCCGGCCGGGGTCGAGCACCGTGGAAGGACGTTCCTGATGACCGACGTCAGCACTCACACACTCCAGGTTCCCGGAGCGGTCCTGACCTACGACATCCATCAGCCAGCGGCGCCGAGCGGGCACCGTCCGCTGTTCATCGTCGGTTCGCCGATGGCGGCATCCGGCTTCGAAAACCTCGTGGGCCACTTCACCGACCGCGCGGTCATCACCTATGACCCCCGCGGCGCCGAGCGCAGCACGCTGGCCGCGGACGGCACCGTCACCGGCGAGCTCCACGGTGAGGACATGCACCGGGTCGTCGAGGCCAGCGGCCTGGGCTCGGTCGACGTGTTCGGGTCCAGTGGCGGAGCCGCCTTCGCCCTGCACTGGGTGGTCGCCTTCCCCGGTGACGTCCGCACGCTGGTCGCGCACGAACCTCCGCTGTCCACGATCCTCGAGGACTCGGCCATGGCTGCCCGAGTCACCGACGACATCCTCGCGACCTACCAGCGTGACGGGCACGGCCCGGCACTGGCGAAGTTCATCGCGCTCGTCATGCACACGGGCCCGCTCCCCGACGACTACCTCGATCGGCCGGCGCCGGACCCCGCCATGTTCGGTCTCCCCACCGAGGACGACGGCTCGCGCGACGACCCGCTGCTCAGCCGCAACCTGGCCATCCCGCCCTTCCTGCCCGACCTCGATGCACTGCGAGCATCGACGGTGCGCATCGTTCCCGCGATCGGTGCCGAGGGGGAGGGCACTCTCGCCCGCCGCGGCGGAGAAGCACTGGCCAGGGAGCTCGGGGTGGAGCCCGTCGTGTTTCCGGGGGACCACGGTGGGTTCACCGTCAGCCCGATGGGGCCGCACAACGATCCCGCGGCGTTCGCCACCAGGCTCCGTGAGGTGCTGGATGTCGGGGATGGTGCCCGCGTGATCGTGACCGTCGGTGGGTCCCGGACGTCTTCGAGGGCGCACCTGCGGGCGGCGGGACTCGGCGAGGATCTGCAGACGATCGACCTCGCGCAGGTGGTCTCGAAGTGGATCGGCGAGACCGAGAAGAACCTGAATGCCGTGTTCGACGCGGCCGAACGCAGCGGAGCGGTGCTGCTCCTCGACGAGGCCGACGCACTCTTCGGCAAGCGAACCGAGGTCCGCGACTCCCACGACCGGTACGCGAACCTCGAGGTCTCCGACCTGTTGAAGCGTCTGGAGCAGCATCCGGGCATCCCTGCGCTCGTCCTGCGGACGTCCGATCGTCCCTTGCACGTCCCGAAGACGGTGACGGTGCTCGATCTCGAGCATCGTGACGGCGAGCAGGACGGTCCCGTGGACGGGAGATGACGCGAGGCGGTCGCGGTGAGCACGTCGAAGCGCGAACCAGGACAACCAGGCCACGCCATTGAGGAAACGTGGTGGGGCGTGTCGGGCTTGAACCGACGACCGACGGATTATGAGTCCGCTGCTCTGACCGACTGAGCTAACGCCCCGCTGCCCCGACGCCTTCGCGTCCCGGGCGCGGTGAGCCTACCGGGGCGGTGGGTGAGGAACGACGACGGATGCCGCTCGCGTACCGTGAGTGACCGGCATCCGGTCTCGTCAACCAAGGACCCGTGCCGTCACGCACGAGATTCATGAGACGGCTGGTGCCGTTGGGATCAGTGGGGCATGATGTGACCCATAACGGCACGCTCGTGTGCCCACACAGCAGAGCCCGCACGGCACACCGGCAGGAACCGTAGGCAGACATCGCGCGCACCGGCGTTGGGGAAGACGTCCCTCGCACGCGAAGGAGGCCAGGATGTCTGTCTCGATGCCGCGCACCATGACGCGGGGAGTGGTCTATGTCCACTCGACCCCCAAGGCTCTGTGCCCGCACATTCTGTGGGCGATCGAAGGCGTCCTCGGAACGAGGGTCACCGTCGACTGGACCGATCAACCGGCCGAGCCCGGTCTCGTCCGCGCTGAGCTGAGCTGGTCCGGGCAGGCCGGAACCGGTGCCCGCATCGCCTCGGCGCTGCGCGGCTGGGACAAGCTGCGCTACGAGGTCACCGAGGAGCCGAGCCAGGGCTGCGACGGCTCCCGCTGGTCGCACACGCCACGGTTGGGCATCCACCACACGTGGACCTCGGCCAGCGGCGACGCCGTCATCAACGAGGACCGGCTGCGCGAGGTCGTCGTGCTCGCCCAGGGCAGCCCTGAGGCGATGCAGGAGATGATCGAGGAGCTGCTCGGCACCGAGTGGGACGACGAGCTCGAGGTCTTCCGCTACGCCGGCGACGGCGCACCGGTGCGCTGGCTGCACAAGGTCGGCTGAGGGGGGGCGAGGAACCTCGCTCAGCACACGACGAAGCCCCCCGAAGAGGAAGCGGGGGGCTTCGTCGTGTCCGGTGCTGTGCCGGTCAGACGCTCTTGATGACGAGCGCGACGTTGTGGCCGCCGAAGCCGAACGAGTTGTTGAGGGCGGCGATGTCGCCCTGGGGGAGTGCCCGGTGCTCGCCGCGCACGACGTCGAGGTCGATGGCCGGGTCGAAGTCGTCGATGTTGATCGCCGCGGGAGCCACGCGGTGGTGCACGGAGAGCACCGTGAGCAGGCCCTCGAGCGCGCCGGCCGCGCCGAGCAGGTGCCCGGTCATCGACTTGGTGGCGCTGACCGGCATCCCGTCAGCGGCGGCGCCGAAGGCGCGCCGGATCGCGTTGGCCTCGGCGACGTCACCGACCGGGGTCGAGGTGGCGTGGGCGTTGATGTGCACGACGTCGGCGTCGGTGATGCCGGCGCGCTCGACCGCCTCGCGCATGGCGCGGGAGGCCCCGGCGCCCTCGGGCTCGGGAGCGGTGATGTGGTGGGCATCCGCGGACATCCCGATCGAGGCGAACTCGGCGTAGATCCGTGCCCCGCGGGCCTTTGCGTGCTCGTACTCCTCGAGCACCATGACGGCGGCACCCTCACCCATGACGAAGCCGTCGCGGCCGGTGTCGTAGGGGCGCGACGCGGCGGCGGGGTCGTCGTTGCGGGTGGACAGGGCCTGCATCTGCGAGAAGCCGGCGAAGCAGATGGGGTGGGTGGCGCACTCGGTGCCACCGGCGACGACCATGTCGGCGCGGCCGCCCCGGATCATGTCGTACCCGGTCCCCATCGACTCAGCACCGGAGGCGCAGGCCGAGACCGTGGTGTGCGCCCCGGCCCGGGCGCCGAGCAGCAACGAGACGTTGCCGGCGGAGGTGTTGGGCATGAGCATGGGAACCGACAGCGGGAAGACGCGGCGAACGCCCTTCTCGCGCAGGTTGTCCCACTGGTCGAGCAGGGTCCAGACCCCGCCGATCCCGGTGCCGATCGCGACGCCGAGGCGCAGCGGGTCGATCTCGGGTGACCCGGCATCCTCCATCGCGGCGAGCGAGGCGATGACCGCGTACTGGGCGCTCGGGTCCATCCGGCGCACCTGCACCTTGGTGAGCACCTCGAGCGGGTCCTGGGCGATGGTGCACGCGAAGTGCACCGGCAGCTCGTACCGGTCGAGCATCTCCTGGTCAAGGGGCTTGGCCCCGGACCGTCCTGCGAGGATGCCGTCCCACGTCTCGGCGATGGTCCCGCCGAGAGGGGTGGTGGCACCGAGGCCGGTCACGACGACGCGTCGCTCGCTCATGAGTGCTGATGCTCCTTGTGGGATGGGACGTGGGGATGCCGGGGGCTTGGTGTGGCGTGTGAGGTGCGGTGGACGTGTGGTCCAGTGTCCGTCACCGTCACCCTGCTGAACAGGGGTGACGGTGACGGACCGTGGTGCATCAGGCCTGGTTGGAGGCGATGAAGCTGACGGCGTCACCGACGGTGGTGAGGTTCTTGACCTCTTCGTCGGGGATGCGCACGCCGAACTTCTCCTCGGCGTTGACGACGATGGTCATCATCGACAGCGAGTCGATGTCGAGGTCGTCGGTGAACGACTTGTCCGCGAGGACCTCGGCCGGGTCGAGGCCGGTCTCCTCGTTGACGATCTCGGCCAGTCCGGCGAGGATCTCCTGCTCACTCTGTGCCATGTCGGTACTCCTTCTTCGATGGTCATGCTGTGGGTGGGTGTGGTGCTTGGCCCGGGTGACCCGTGGGCCCACGGGAACTCATCAGGGGATGACGACGACCTGCGCGGCGTAGGACAGGCCCGCGCCGAAGCCGATCTGCAGGGCGAGCCCGCCGCGGGGGATCTCGCCGTGGCGGACCATGCGCTCCATCGCCAGCGGCACCGAGGCCGCCGAGGTGTTGCCGGTGTAGGCGATGTCGCGGGCGATGGCGACGTCGGGGGGCAGGTTGAGCTTCTTGGCCATGGCCTCGACGATGCGCACGTTGGCCTGGTGCGGCACGAAGGCATCGAGCTGGTCGACGGTCACACCGGCGGCGTCGAGGGCGCGCTGGGCGACCGGGGCCATGCCCCACACCGCCCACCGGAAGACGGTCTGGCCCTGCATCCCGATGTGCGGCCAGTCCAGGCCCTTCTCGCGAACGTCGATCCAGCTGTCGGTCTGGGAGATGGCGTCCCACTTCTCGCCGTCCGAGCCCCAGATCGTCGGGCCGATGCCCGGGGTCTCGGACCTGCTGATCACAGCGGCCCCGGCGCCGTCACCGAAGATGAACGCCGTGCCGCGGTCGTCGCGGCTGGTGAAGTCGGACAGTCGCTCGACCCCGACGACGAGCACGTTCTCGGCAGAGCCGCCGCGGACCATGTCGTTGGCCAGCGCGATGCCGTGGCAGTACCCGGCGCAGGCGGCCGAGAGGTCGATGGCCATCGCATCGGTGCCGAACCGCTCGGCGATGAGTGGAGCCGCGGCCGGGGTCTGGTAGGGCCAGCTGATCGTGGCGACGAGGATCGCGTCGATGTCGGAACCCTTGAGGCCGGCCATCTCCAGAGCCGGCTCGGCCGCCATGACGGACATGTCGATGACCGACTCGCCCTCGCCGGCGAACCGGCGCTCGATGATGCCCGAGCGTTCCCGGATCCACTCGTCGGAGGAGTTGATCGCCTCGACGAGCTCGGAGTTCGGGACCACCCGGCGTGGGCGGTACCCGCCGATGCCGGCGATGCGGGCGTGGCCGGTGGCCGGGGCCGACTGGAGGGCCGAGGCGAAACCCTTGGAGGTGGTGCTCATGCGGAGTGCTCCTTGATGAGCGTGCGGGCGGCGTCGAGGTCGTCAGGCGTCTTCACCGCGAGCAGCTCGACACCCTTCAGGGCGCGCTTCGCGAGCCCGATGAGCGTGCCGGCTGGCGGCAGCTCGATGATGGCGGTGACGCCGAGGGCGGTGAACCGCTCCATGCACAGGTCCCACCGCACGGGGTTGGACACCTGGGCGACGAGCCGGTCGAGGACGGTGCGGCCGTCGGTGACGACCTGACCGTCGCGGTTGGACACCAGCGTCACCTCGGGGTCGGCCACCTCGTGGTCGGCGGCCGCGGCACGCAGCACCGCGACGGCGGGCTCCATGTAGTGCGTGTGGAACGCGCCGGCGACCTTCAGGGGGATGACGCGTGCGCGTGCCGGGGGATCGGCGGCGAGTTCGGCCAGCGCCGGCAGCGAGCCGGCGGCCACGACCTGACCGGCCCCGTTGACGTTGGCCGGGGTGAGCAGGTGCCGTCCGATGGTGGCCAGCACGGCGCCCTGGTCGCCGCCGAGCACGGCGCTCATGCCCGTCGGGGTCGCGGCGCTGGCCTGCGCCATCGCTCGACCGCGCAGCGCGACGAATTCCATCGCGGCCTTCTCCGAGAGCACCCCGGCGCCGGCAGCAGCGGTGATCTCGCCGACCGAGTGGCCCGCGATGGCACCCGACTGCGGCACGGCATCCGTGACGGTGGTGCCGCCGCCGAGGGCGCGCAGGGCGAGCAGCCCGGCGCCGACGAGCAGCGGCTGGGCGACGGCGGTGTCCTTGATGGTCTCCTCGTCGGAGGTGGTGCCGTGGGCGACGAGGTCGACCTGGGCGGCATCCGAGAGGGCGGACAGCTGGTCACGCAGGCCGGGAAGCTCGAGCCACGGGGAGAGGAAGCCCGGGGTCTGGGAGCCCTGGCCAGGGCAGACGATGACGATCACAGGACCAGCCTGTCGCCTGCGTCGTGACCAAACCGTGACGAACGAGGACGAACCTCCGGTCTCTGTTTTGGAGGTTTCCTCCAAACTGAGCGCGAGTCAGGGTCGTGGTGTGCTTCGGCTCACCGGGCCGAGGCGGTGGAAGGCCAGTGCGATGCGCACGGTCTGCGCGTCGTGCGCCTCGGTGAGGTCGTAACCGATCGCCTTGGCGATGCTGGACAGGCGGTATCTCACGGTGTTCGGGTGGACGATGAGGGCCCGCGCGGTGCCCTCGACGCCGAGGTCGCCGTCGAGGTAGGCGGCCGCGGTGTCGAGCAGGGTGCCCCCGGGGCTCTGGGCGAGCGGCCGGATGATGCGGGCGATCAGCGCGCCGCGCGCCGGTAGGTCACCGAGCAGGGCCCGCTCGGCCAGAAGGTCGTCGGCATGGACCGGCCTCGGGGCACCCACCCACGCGGGCGCGGCACCGTGCCCGGAGATGGCGGCCCGGGCGCTGCGCCCCGCAGCGAACAGGTGGGGCACCGTCGGGCCGACGACGAGGGGGCCGTCGCCGAGGAACGGGTCGAGGGCCTTCGCCAGCGCGATCGGGTCGGTGACGCTGCCGCCGATGCAGATCAACCGGGGGCCGTGGATGGCGACGAGCAGCTCGACGTCGATGCGCCGGGCGGCGCGGTGCAGGTCGGTGAGCACGGGCGCGGTGGCCCCGGGCGGCGTGGAGCCGACCACGACGGCCACCTGCGTCACGGCGCCCCAGCCCAGGGCCGCCGCGCGGGACTGCATCGACTCATCAGCCTCCCCGCGCAACACGGCATCCACGACGAGCGACTCCAGGCGCGCGTCCCAGGCGCCGCGTGCCTCGGCCGCCTGCGCGTACACCTCCGCAGCGGAGAAGGCGACCTCACGGCTGTAGCGCAGCACCGCCTCACGCGCCAGGTCCTCCTCGCCCGGCGCCGCGAGGTCGGCGATCTCCCGCTCGACGACGGCAATGACCGTGCGGATCAGGTCGAGGGTCTGGGCGAGCGAGATCGACCGGGTCAGCTCGCGCGGGGCGGTGCCGAACACGTCGGCGGTGACGGCGGGCCGGATCTGCTCACCGCCGAACCACTCCAGGAACGAGGACAGGCCCGCCTGGGCGACGAGCCCCACCCACGAGCGGTCCTCGGCCGAGAGCGACCGGTACCACTGGTGGTCGGCCTCCATCTGCTGCACGGCGGCGGCACCGAGGTCGCCCGCAGCGCGAGCGACCCGGGTGCGGGTGGCGGCCGACGGCAGCGGTCGAGGGGCGGACGGCATACGAATCAGTCTATTTGTATGCCGTTCACAACCTCCCGGACGCCGCGGTGGTCAGTCGGTGCCCGCCTCCATCGCCGCCCGGTCGAGGGCGTCGTCCTCGGAGCCGGGGGCCAGCGGGTTGTCGGTGATCTGGTCGTAGCCGCCCGCGGGGAGCTCGCCGAACAGGGTGCCGTTCTCCACGAGGAGCTGCCCCTGCTCGACCGGCTGACCGGCGTAGACCTCGAGCTTGGAGCGGCTGTCGGCGATGTCGAGGTTGCGCATGGTCAGCTGGCCGATGCGGTCGAGTGGACCGAACGCGGCGTTCTCCACGCGCTCCATCGACAGCTTGTCGGGGTGGTAGCTGAAGTTGTCGCCGCGGGTGTCGATGATGGAGTAGTCCTCACCGCGCCGCAGCCGCAGGGTCACCTGACCGGTGACGAGGGAGGCGATCCAGCGCTGGATGGCTTCGCGCATCATCAGGCTCTGCGGGTCGAGCCAGCGGCCCTCGTAGAGCAACCGACCGAGCTGGCGGCCCTGCGAGTAGTAGTTGGCCAGGGTGTCCTCGTTGTGCACGGCGTTGAGCAGGCGCTCGTAGGCGGCGTGCAGCAGCGCCATGCCGGGGGCCTCGTAGATGCCGCGGGACTTCGCCTCGATGATGCGGTTCTCGATCTGGTCGGACATGCCGATGCCGTGGCGCCCGCCGATGGTGTTGACCTCGTCGACAAGGGCGACCGGGTCGAGGGTGCGGCCGTTGACGGCGACCGGGCGACCCTGGACGAAGGTGATCGTCACGTCCTCGGACTCGATGGCGACGCTCGGGTCCCAGAACTTCACGCCCATGATCGGCTCGACGATCTCCATCGACTCGTCGAGGTGCTCGAGCGTCTTCGCCTCGTGGGTGGCGCCCCAGATGTTGGCGTCGGTGGAGTAGGCCTTCTCCTGGCTGGAGCGGTAGGGCAGGTTGCGCTCGGTGAGCCAGGCGCTCATCTCGTGGCGACCGCCGAGCTCGGCGACGAAGTCGGCATCCAGCCACGGCTTGTAGATGCGCAGGTTGGGGTTGGCGAGCAGGCCGTAGCGGTAGAACCGCTCGATGTCGTTGCCCTTGAACGTCGAGCCGTCGCCCCAGATCTCGACGTCGTCGGAGTGCATCGCCCGCACGAGCAGGGTGCCGGTGACCGCGCGGCCCAGGGGGGTGGTGTTGAAGTAGGTCTTGCCGCCACTGCGGATGTGGAACGCGCCGCAGGCGATGGCCGACAGGCCCTCCTCGACGAGCGCGCTCTTGCAGTCGACGAGGCGGGCGATCTCGGCGCCGTACTGGCCGGCGCGATCGGGCACGGTGTCGATCTCGGGCTCGTCGTACTGGCCGAGGTCGGCGGTGTACGTGCAGGGGATCGCACCCTTCTCGCGCATCCACGCGACGGCGACGGAGGTGTCGAGACCTCCGGAGAAGGCGATGCCTACGCGCTCGCCGACGGGCAGGGAGGTCAGGACCTTGGACATGAGTGCAATTCTATACAGACCTCTGCATATTCACGAACTCGGGGTCGAAGTCGAGAGTATGGGAATCGCCGTCCGACCCGGAGGTCAGACGGCGATTCACCTACTCTCGACTGGAGAGTGCAGCGGAGGCGCTCAGCTGTCGCCGCCCTCGTTGCCGGAGGCGCCGGCCGTCACGTCGTTCAGGCGGTAGCGGCTGGCCGCCTCGCGGGCCACGGACGGGTCGACCTCGCCGCGGGCCGCCAGCGCTTGGAGGGCCTGCACCGCCATCGACGGGCCGTCGATGTGGAAGAACCGGCGGGCCGCCGGGCGGGTGTCGGAGAAGCCGAACCCGTCGGCGCCGAGGGAGGAGAAGTCCCCGGGGACCCACTGGGCGATCTGGTCCTGGACGGCCCGCATGTAGTCGGAGACCGCGACCACGGGGCCCGGCCGACCGGCCAGCTGCTGGGTGACCCACGGAACCGGTGCCTCGGCATCCGGGTTGAGGAACGCGGCCTCGTCACAGCGAAGGCCGTCGCGGCGAAGCTCGTTCCACGACGTGACCGAGAAGACGTCGGCGACGACGCCCCAGTCGCTGCGCAGGAGCTCCTGGGCCTCCAGGGCCCAGCCCATGCCGACGCCCGACGCGAGCAGCTGCACGCGCGGTGCCGACTCGGAGAGGCCCTCGCTCGACCCGGCGGCATACAGGTACATGCCGCGAATGATGCCTTCGCGGTCAACGTTCTCGGGCTCGACCGGCTGGGCCATCGGCTCGTTGTAGACCGTGAGGTAGTAGATGACGTTGCGCTCGTCGTCGGTGAGCGAGTCATCCGTGCCGAACATGCGGTGCAGACCGTCCTGCATGATGTGCGCGATCTCGAAGCCGAACGCCGGGTCGTAGTGCACGACAGCCGGGTTCGTCGAGGCGAGCAGGGGCGAATGCCCGTCGGCGTGCTGCAGGCCCTCACCGGTGAGGGTGGTGCGGCCCGCCGTGGCGCCGATGAGGAAGCCGCGGGTCATCTGGTCGGCGGCCGCCCAGATCGAGTCGCCCACGCGCTGGAACCCGAACATCGAGTAGAAGACGTAGATCGGGATCATCGGCTGGCCGTGGGTGGAGTAGCTCGACCCGGCGGCGGTGAACGCGGCCAGCGACCCGGCTTCGTTGATGCCCAGGTGCAGGATCTGCCCGTCCTTGGCCTCGCGGTAGGCGAGCATGAGGTCGTGGTCGACGGGGGTGTAGTTCTGCCCGTGCGGGTTGTAGATCTTGATGGTCGAGAAGAAGCTGTCCATCCCGAAGGTGCGGGCCTCGTCGGGGATGATCGGCACGATGCGCTTGCCGAACTCCTTGTCGCGCATGAGGTCCTTGAGCAGTCGCACGAACGCCATGGTCGTGGCGACCTGCTGCTTGCCCGAGCCCTTCTTGACCTGGGAGTAGGCCGAGTCGTCGGGCAGGTGCACGGGGGCGTGCTTGACGCGACGCTCGGGCACCCCGCCGCCGAGCTTGGCGCGGCGCTCGAGGGCGTACTTGATGACGTCGTCGTCCGGGCCTGGGTGGTAGTAGGGCGCGTTGTACGGGTCGGCCTCGAGCTGCTCGTCGCTGATCGGGATCTGCAGGCTGTCGCGCAGGTTCTTCAGGTCATCGAGGGTGAACTTCTTCATCTGGTGCGTCGCGTTGC
>Ga0209582_1000504_pt1 | contig 24168 bp, 26 predicted proteins | sample KloWWTmetKNB5Kit_FD_187176 | JGI IMG/M metagenome (GOLD analysis project Ga0209582, IMG submission 187176) | Active sludge microbial communities from Klosterneuburg, Austria, studying microevolution and ecology of nitrifiers - Klosterneuburg... | ecosystem: Engineered > WWTP > Aerobic digester >...
TAACGAAGAAACCCTGGCAAAGATGAAGATTGCGGCAAGGAAAAGATGGGATATTCCTGAAATACGTGAAAAGATTACAAACTCTAAAATTGGTAAAAAGTATTCCGACGAAGTAAATAAAAGTAAGGGAAGAAAAGGAAGGGTTATCAGTGATCAGACAAGGGTGAAAATGTCTGAAGCCCAGAAGTTACGATTTATGACTGAAAAAAATTAATAATTATGGCCGGAGTGGTAAAAATATACGAATTACGAACATTGGGTTATGCCGATATTAAGAAAGAACTTTCGGATGTGGCTAAGGGTTTTGATACTATAAAAAAAGCAAAGCAGGCAGCCGAAAAAGGGCTGTATACTTCAACTGATGTCGCCGATATCAAAAAGTATGCTGATGAGGTTGGGAAGCTTAAAATTCAGGAGCAAGAGCTTAGAACCCAACGCCAACAGATGATGAACGAGATGAAGGCCATCAACCTTGAGCGACAAAAGGAGTTGGCCGCAGCCAGGGAACAGGCTAAGCAAAACAAAATCGTTGCTGGGTCATACGCAGACATCTATAAACAATACAGAGAGTTATATAATCTTTCCAAAAACGCAATACAGGGGCAAACCTTTGATTTTAGAGGCCAGATTCTGAATTACGATCAGTTAATTGCCAAAACAAAAGAACTCGCTGCAGCTGAACAATCATTCAGGCGGCAATTTACGAGGGATAATACTTTAGTGGGTGAATACAGCTCTGGTATTGTTGAGGCTTTCAAAAGAAATGGGCTTGATGATTTGATTAAGGGGCAGATTACCCGCGCCCAACAGTCTTTAAAAGCGCTCGATACGCAGTTTGACGGACTAAAGCAAGATCTGTCCGAAGTGAAAGTCAGGGGTGATGGAGCGTTTGAAAGTATTGAGCAAAAGATGATTGAAAACCGCAAGGAGGCCGCCAATCTCTCCAAGCAGTTAACACAAATGCAAAATGATTTCCGTGGGGCAGGTAGTATCGGAAATCAAATCACAGCTTCTATTGGAAAGGGATTTAAAGATTTAAAAGGTCAGGTAGGATCCTTCATGTTACAATATGTGGGTCTGACGGCTTTGTTTTCAGGTATTTCTAGCGGCGTAAGCCGTGCACAAGACGAGGCGGTAGCTTTAGATAGCCTGGAAGCTGCTTTGAAAGCGGTATCGGGTACAGCGGAGGAATATGCGGTTAATCAGGCGTTTCTTAACAGGGTTACAGATCAATATGGAGTTGCTTTAATTGATACAACCAAAACTTTTAAAAACTTCTATGCATCTTCAACATTAGCCGGGATAAGCGCTGAAGAAACAAGGAAGATTTACGAAAGTGTTATTGATGCAACTTCCGTATTAAAATTATCACAGGAAGAGACAAATGGAGTACTCCTTGCTTTCGGTCAGATAGCATCAAAAGGAAAAGTTCAAGCGGAAGAGTTGAGAGGTCAGATAGGCGAGCGCTTGCCAGGCGCTTTCTCTATTGCAGCAAAAGCTATAGGCGTTCCTGAAAAGGAACTAAACAAAATGCTGGAAACCGGTAAGGTTCTTTCGTCCGATTTTCTACCAAAATTTGCAGCAGAATTAACCAAGACATTTACCAATGGGGGTGCAGAAGTTGAAAGTCTGTCAGCTACCATCAACAGGAATAAAAATGTTTTCACTCAATACCTGGATGCAAATAGCGAAAGAGTTGGAGCCGCGATAACCAATATCACTAAACTTTCAGCAGCATTAACGACACTCGCAGCATTTATATTTGGGTTGCCGTTTCCTGTCTTAATAGCAGGAATCTCAACGATGATATTGCTTTCCAATACATGGTTAGGCGCTAAATTAAGGCTTATAGCAGCATGGGCATTGGAAAGGTCAGCTATGGTTATTGAGGTGGCGCAATTGGCAATCAACAATGGTGTACGGGCTGCATCAACAGCTTTGATTACGGTACATACTTCTGTTCTTGCATTGAGTGCAAGAACTACCGGAGTTGCTGCGGTGGCTACCCGTGTCCTTGCCGGTGCGTTGGCGTTGCTGGCAACTCCTATTGGTGTAGTCATTGGAGCTTTAGGAGCGTTATCGTTGGTGTTTGTAGCAATAAAATCAAACGCAAAAGGGGCCACTGACGCGACAAAAGATTTGGCCAAAGAAACAAGAGAAACAGCTGCACAACAGCAAATAAATGTTGACCTATCCAAAAAAGTGGCATCAGCTACTGAAAACCAAGTTGCGAGAATAAAAACATTGACCGCTGTCGTTGCGAGCCAGGTCACTACTGAAAAAACAAAACTGGATGCATATAACAAACTCCTTACTATTTCTGATTCTTATAGATCGGCTTTAAAAAAAGAGGGGTTGGATATATCTGAAGTAACAAGGCTCTCCAACAATCTCATAGTTTCATTACAGAATCAGGCTAAGGCTAAAGCATTTGCAGACTTAACCCGGGAAAAAGAAAAAGAAAAAATAAGCATTGAAACAGAATTAGCGGGCCTGCCTTCAACCGATATTAATAAAGAAACAGGAGCTGGGGCATTCTTTCAGAATATTGGATCAGCTATCGGAATAGGCAAGGGAACATCTGGTCAGCAAAAAAGAGAACTTAATAACAGACTTGCAAACGTTGACAGCTATTTGAAGGGTCTTTATGGAATGGCCGAAAAGAATAAAGATCTACAGAATGCCTTAATATCCGATGTTGCTCCCGAAACCGATTTTTCAAGCGGTGGATCCGGTGGTAAAACCGGACAACAAAAAGATCGGATAAAAGAAATTGAGGCGTTGCGTGATCAAGAACTGGCCGTTAATGAAACAGCATTTATATCGCTTGCAAAAACCGAGGAGCAATATCTCAACCGATCAAAAGAAATAAATGACAAGGCTATTGATGATAAAATAACCTTCCTAAATCAAAGCAAGACGTTGAATGCTGAAGAACTAAAAGAGGTGGCGCAATTAAAACTCGAAAAAACAAAACTTGAAAAAGAAACCAACGATAAAATATTTGAAATAAGATCGAAGGCATTAACTGATAAATTTGAAGCGGATAAAAAATTAGCGGAAGATAAAGCCGATCAAATAGTCAATGATCCATCAGTAAACACTACCCAGACCGAGCGAACACAAGCGCAATTAGATGCGGATAGACAAATCCTTGCTTTGCAAACGAAGTTCAATGCTGATATGGACGCGTTGGAAAAAGACAGGAACAATCTGACTGTAAAAAACGCAGAAAATAGAAAGGACGCGCTATCAAATATTAATCAAGCCATCACTAAAGATGAAGCTGATTTAATCAAATCTAATATTGAGGACACCAAGCGTGCAGGGGAAAATGCTATTGCTGAATTCAACCTGGTGTTAGACCGGGCGGCTGCATTAATTCAGGCAGATAACCGACTTTCACAATCGCAAAAGAACCGGAATCTTCAACAACTTGAACGTGAGCGCGAATACGGCCTATTAGTTAGGGAAGCCGCAAACTATCAGGCTTTAGAAATTGAGTTCAAACGCGCTTACGAAGCCGGCCTTATCACCCTAAGAGAATATGAGGAGATTGTTCGTAAGATTCAAGAGCTGCAGGGTAAAATAGCTTCAGACCCGAAGAATACTAATTTTTCACTACGTGAAGCGATAAGAGGTCAATCCGTTGGGCAAGATCTAGGCACTACCCTTTCAAATGTTGCAGATAAGTTTGGCGGTAGTTTGGAAGGTAAAAATATCCTTGGCGAAAAGGTAAGCCAAGAGCAAGCAGGAGAATATGCAAAAGCATTTTCTAAAGTCATTGCAGATTCTTATGCAACTGCTCAATATGTAATGCAAAGCTACTTTGATACCGAGGCCCGAAACATTCAAAATAGCCTAAGTCTTCAATTAGAAAGAATGAAGGTGGAGGAAGAACAAGTGAAGTCAAGGGCAAAATCAACAGCTGAAATGGAGGCTATTGAGCGAAAGTACAACTCAAAAAGAAAAGCGGCAGAGCAGGCGGCATTTGAAAAAACCAAGGAGCTAAAAAAGAAGGAAGCTAAAATAAGTCTTGCCACAGAGTTAGCAGGGATATGGGCTTCCGTTTGGTCAATCGGCAATCCTATTGCGGCAGCAATATTAGGGGCTGTCATGTCTGGGCTGGCATTGGTTAGATACGGTATGAGGGTTTCCGAAATCAACTCCCAAAAGTATGAGTTTGGCGGCTCTCCCGATGATGTACCTAAGAGGGGTGGCAAGTTTGGCGGCAATCCACATAGTAGAGGTGGAACGCCATTTGTTTACAAGGGGAATCAATTTGAAGCTGAGGTGGATGAGTTGGCCATTGTGAGAACTAAAAACGCCGACAAATCAAAACGCTATACCATTTCGGGTAATCATTCCGAAATAGCTTCTATGCTTAATCAGTTGGGCGGTGGAGTGGCTTTCAGGCCGGGCGCAAAACTTCGTAAATTTGAATATGGAGGTGATTTGGGGCAATCATTACAAGCCCCGGTAATGCCTAGCCAGATTATTAATTACAACTCTCCTTCCAATGTTATCACTCAATTTGAAAACGTGGTTAATGCCATTGACAAAAAAACAGATGCTATCAATGATCGGATAGACAGGTTGGAAGTGGTACAAAAAACATCTACCGTAACAACAGCGCAAGCCAAAGAGGTAAAACAAACATCAATAGGTACTCTATGACAGATTTAGACAAACAACTTCAACAGATGGCTTTGATGAATTGGCGGCAATTTGCTTCTATAATGGGGGCCGATGCCATCAAACGGGCCAAAATATGTTTACTTCGTCAGCAAGGAAATAAGTATGACTACATCTGTAAGGTGCTTGATCTTTCCAAGAACCAGGTGCAATATGCCTGCACTTCCTGCGAAAAAGAGGTTTGATTTTTTCAAACACGATTACATCTATATGATTTAAAATAAATCATTAATGTTTGACATTTGACATCTAATGAAATGTCAGGTTCAAATATTCAACTATGTAGTCAATTCTAAGGAGAGTGAGGTAGATATTTACATTGATGGTGACATTGTAGATGCCTCCACTCAACAATTTTTAAAGGAATGGTGGGGCGATGATACTACCACTTCCTTCAAATCCTTCCGAGATCAGGTTAATAAAACTGATAGTAATACCTACAATGTTTACATTAATTCCGGTGGTGGCCTTGTAACTGATGCAATGGCTATCCATGACCTTTTGAAAGACTTACAATCAAAAGGCAAAAAAGTAAACACAATCGGGAGGGGAATAATCGCTTCCGCTGCCACTTATATTCTCATGGCCGGTGATAACGCCACTATGAGTAAGAATAGCTGGCTAATGATACACAACGTTTCGGGCGGTGTATGGGGCGATGTGAATACGGTTGAATCCTACGCTACCACCTTACGCAAATTCAATGATTCGGCAAGAGACTTCTACGCACGCACAACCGGAATGCGCAAGGAAGATATTACTAAAATGATGAATGCTGAAACATGGATGACGGCTGATGAAGCCAAAGAAAAAGGCTTTATTAAGCAAATCGAAGGGGATGCAAACTTCACCAACAAAATACCAAAAGAGCACTGGCAATTCTCAAACATGGCGGTTCTGAATGCTTACAATTCGGCTGTTCAGCCTCCAAAAGAAATCAATCAATCACAAAATTTCAACGAAATGAAGAAATTCTTTCAGGATTTAGGCGACAAAATTATGAACGCCATTGGAGCTGTAAAAGCACCGGAAAACAACGATCACTCCGCTTTGATGTCCGCAATCGGCGAGGCTGTTTCTAACACATTCAAAGAGGGTGCCGAGGAAATGGAAAAATCCGTTAAGGAGATCGTAAACGAAGCGGTAAAAGAGGCAACCAAACCAGCCGATCCCACAGAGGATGAAAAGAAAGCGCAACAAGCGGCAGAGCAAAAAGCCAAGGACGATGCCGAAACGATTAAAAACCTTAAGGCAACAGTTGAGGCTTTAGAGGAGGATATTAAAAATATCAAGGGCGGCAAACAAACGCCTCCTGTCAATGGCAACCCTGTAAAGGTTCAGTTCGGCAGCTTCGAAACAAAATAATTTACTCATCAATTCAATTAATTACAATGTTAGCAATTGACAATACAAACATCATTAATCTGGGTCGTGGAAATGGCCTTCCCGGATTCATTCCTAAGATAGCCTACGTGTATGATAGCGGCGCAAAAACGGTTACAATAACCGATACCACCACTTATCAGGCAGGAGATGCTAAGAAAAAACTGGTTGTGAAGGTACATGACAAGTTTGGCAAATCTGTTAGCGGTACTGATGCCGCTGCGATAAATGTAGCCACATTAAACCTGTCAAAGCCGCTTGACATTACAGCCACATTAATCACCAACAAAGACTTAGTCGCCGATGGTGGAGCTTACGACATTGCCGCTGCAGGCGATCTCTCAAAGTACGACAGACAGTACAGATAACCTTATTACTAAAACTTTTAAAGAGAAAATAAAATGAATTTTTTTACAGTACAAGCAAGCGTGTTCTTTTTGGCGGTGATTGCTCCGGCTTTTCAGGACATCATTCCAAACGACTTCCCATACAAAGGCACGTTGAGTGAGTTTACCATTATGGATAATGTTGTTTCAAAAAGAAACATCATTAACATTCGCCGTGTTCAAAACATATTGCAACGAAGAGACGCATCATGTGATTATATCTACAAGAAGGTATTTGGGGCGGATACTCGATTCATTACAACTGATGAAATTTACGGAGCCACTAAATTTTGTCGCAACGAATTTTATCAAGGAGATCTGAAAGACTGGCGAGCAAACGATCCCCTTTTTGGCGATAAGATTTTGCCTTTCTTCCAGGGCGCAGTTTCAATTGATGTAGCATCCAATAGCTATTTCGGCGATATCGAAAGAGTACAATCTCCAACTGCTCAATGGAGTACGGGCGTTTTTGATGGCATCTTCAAAAAGTACGAAAAGTATATTGCCGCAGGTGTTATTCCGGCTGGTCAGACCATTGCAATTGCAAACGGTACTGATTACACAACCAACGCAACGGCTGCATACACCCTGCTTTTGTCTATGTACAACAAAATGCCGGTAATGATGCGCTCCTTCCAAAAGAGCCAACTGGCGTTTTACGTTTCGGAGGAAATCAAGTCGGGTTATGAGGACTATTTATCTTCTATTCAGCAAACAGCAGGTAATACAACCATTTTAGAGAATGGGCAAACAGCATTAACCTTTAAGGGCGTTCCTGTATTATCTGAGCCTATTTGGACTCCGATCATTACCGAGTTAAAAGGGGCTGTTGGTTATGCCGCTGTTCTTACCGTTCGAGGCAATTTTGTATTTGCAACCGATAAGGATTACGGCGAGGGTGAAGATGGTAAAACGGCCTTAGAGGTTTGGTACGAAAGAAAAGAAAGCCAATGGTATTACAGACTTTTCTTGAAGGCTGGGACCGAAATAGCATTACCCGAATACAGCATTGTTGCAATGTCTGACTGGGATTAATCAATTCATTAACACAATTTAAATTTTATAAAAATGCTTTGTGCAACAATAAGACCAAGAACAAGGGCGTGCGGACCCACAACGGGTGGTATTAGCAATATAGCGGTATTCGACCCTAACGACTTAAATTTTACACAAGCGGCAGATGTGGCAGGCGCAAAACAGCCCTATTCGGTAGTGGCAATTCGTATAGGTGCCACCTCTCCCGTCGTGTTTGGTATTACATTCAAGGAGGATGAGGCCGAATATAAATTCACGCAATCACGTAACGGATGTTCAGTTTCTTATGAACATGAAATAGATGCTTCAATCGAAGATCTGGATCAGTCTGCTACACAATTCCTTCAAGCTGTGGATGCAGCCGCATGTTGCTGCGGCCTGGGCTTCTTTATTCGCTTGAACAGCGGAAAGATATTGGTGATGGGAGAGAAGTATGTGAACGGCGAATCGATTCCGAAGTTCAAAGTGGCTCAGGATGGTAGTACCGGAACATCAGGGAAGGTGTTCGAAGATTACAACGGCGTTGCGCTTGTATTTAAAGGCAAGTACAGCCGTGCGCTGTATGAGTACTCCGGAACATGGGCTACAATTGAGGCATTAATGGTGGCGTAAAAAAAATACATCTTATGGCATTAGCTAAGATAAAAAAAGAACATATTAAACAAGTGGTGGCATTCGGTAAGAGTGCCGCCCCTTTGTCTGAAAGAGACGATTTAGACGAGTTGGCGATACTCGCAATTGAAAGCGGCGATAAGCTTTTATTATCATATTTCGAGGAACTCCCGGCATTGGATATTTTAAAGAAATCCAAAACCGATAAAGAGCTTGGAAGGAATATAGAGGCAAATCAAACAGCAACCGAGCCTAAACAAACTGAAAAGAAAAAGTAGTATGAAATGCGGCAAACGAATAAAGGAACAAAACAAACACAGCCACAAAAACGGGCAGCAAAGGCCGCCGTTAGTAATGCTGTTACACTCGACCCCAATAATCCTATTCCCTTCGATTATACAGGCCGCTCAATTGCATTCGTAAATAAGCAACAGTACTTACCATTTGTCGGAACCGACAATCAGTATGCTCAAAAAATATTAGAGTTCAGATTAAATTCTGTAACCCAAAACGCATGCATCACAACCAAGAGGGATTATTTATGTGGTGAAGGTTTTCAGGACATTAAAGGAAAGGAATTTGACCAAAGAATCATTGACTGGTTCAATGTTATTAATAGACGTGGCGAATCCGCTATGGATATTAATGAACAGATATTTGAGGACTTCGGTACTTGGGGCAATGTTCCAATAGAGCTAGTTCGGATAAAGGTAGGTGGCAAAAAATACCTTTACGTTTACCCACATAGTTTTCTCGAATGGAGACTTTGCGAGCCAAACGAGGAGGATTTTTGCGATAGCGCAATACAATCAAAGTTATTTGTAACCAATTCCATACTAAGAGCGGAGGACTACAAGAACGCAAAAATATTGCCCATTTACAATCCATTGAGACCCGAAAAAGAAAACTGGGTAAAGGATCAAAACGGAAGCGAGCGCACTTTGATTTGGCTTAAAAATAAAGTTACAGGCTTTGACCATTACGGTTTGCCGTCCTCTATTTCATCAATAATTTATCAGATACTTGAATATAAGGCTGCACGGTACAATCTGGATGACTTTGAAAATAACATGGTTGTTGCTTCAATCCTGGCTTTAAAAGGCAGCATGAGCGATTCAGAAGTTACCCGTATCGCTAGACAAATCATTAAAACTCATACTGGTGATGGTAAGCGCGGCCGTACCGTGGTTATTGGATCCGAAGAAGGTATTGAAAGCTCCAGTTTCCACAAGATTGACACAAAAAAAGATGGCAGCTTTAACGAAGCGGATAATAGCTGGATGCAAAAAATAATACTGGCGAATCAGTGGGATTCTGTTTTGGCGGGCCTTATAAATCCATCCACTTTAGGAAAAGGCGCCGGCTTTATAACGAAGATTATAGAAAATAAGCAATTGTCGGTTATCCGACCCGGGCAAAATAAACTTATCGAAAAGGCCTGGAAACACATTTTTAAAATAGCACAGGATTGGATGGGTTTGCCATTCGATAAATATTCTATTGGATTTAAAGGGCTGGCTGATATTTCCGGCTTAACCGACGTTGATATCACACCTGCAGTTCAGATTAATGAGGTAAGGAAGGCTAAGGGGCTCCCAGAGGATCCTGCTAGGAACGGAGAATATATGCAAGCAAAAAAAGGAGGTAGCGATGTACAAGGTGAATAATTTAAAACGGCCGGTGCTCATATCTACAGATGAGGTTGTTTTCCATGCACCAACAAAACATACGCTTGATCCACGCACGGTTGAGCAATCTATAATAATTGCTGAGGAGCGTTTTGCGGTGCAGGTACTCGGATATGAATTATATCTGGCGTTGTGTTCTGAAAAAAATCGAACTGTTGATACTTTAAATATATCCGATCTGACGAGTAAAACAAGTGCTATACTTGAGATTGGCGACCTGGTTAATGCTTCTGAGTTTTTATCGGTAAAGAATAAAGCGCTTTGGGATCACATTCTTTGGAAGTTCATGGCCGAGTGTGTAATGCTTACGGCCGCGCCAGAGGGATTTGTTCAGTTTGGGTCTGAGGGTGTTTTTCATCAACAGGCAACATCTTCGCCCATGGGTGGTGGTGGGGTCGTAACTCCCGAACTGAGATCAATGAAGTGGGCTATGGATAAAAAGATGTTTGATCGAATAGATCCATTGAAAACCGCTGTTCACAACTTTATATGCCGACATAAATCAGATTATCCTCTTTACGATAAGCCTTGCGATTGTGATGCATCCGGGAATCCATACAAGCGTAGAACTGATGTAGCGGTTGGTGTATACGATGATGACGAACCTTCAAAATGTCCCTGCAATGAAATTGGTCATACATATTATTAAAGGCTGGTTAAAGCATTGGGGAATCATTTCCACGAGTACTGCGGAAGGGAAACTTTCCGAGTTGCGATTGAAGCAATGTAAGGACTGTGAGTTTTCAAAAACTTCAAAAATGTTAGAAATACTAAACGGCCATGCGAATTACGTTGACACGATCTATTGTACAAAATGCACGTGCCCGGCCAGTCAGAAAAGTTTGGTTGTAGATGAATATTGTCCGGTTGGTAAATGGTAATAAATGGGGTTTTACGACTACTATAAAAACATTTGTATATGCCCACCCAAGCCTGTTATTATCGGTTTAGGTGATGCTAGTTGTAATGAATTGGATGAATGGCCGGTTGATGTTTACAATGTGAACGGTGTTTTAATTGGAAATGCGGCGAATAAGGTTCAGTATATAAGTATCTGGAATAGCAATGCAGCTAATAGAGAGGTTGGTACACTATATAATTTCTTCGGCCCATTTACCTTTTTGTTGATGGTTAATCCGGGGCAAATGGTGCCGTTTTGTTTGGGTGGCGTTATCACGCCCGGTGGTGATTTTCTGTTACTAGAAAGTGGATTCCACCTATTACAAGAGAGCGGTTCAAAAATTAAAATTTAAGTCATGCCAGATCTTAAAGTATCAGAGTTGCCTGAGTTGCCCGGCGAAATACTTGCGTCGGATGTTGTCTTAGTTGTTAGGGGGGCAAGTACTTATAAAGCAACAAACAAAGCTAGATTTCTTCCTCCAGGAGGCACAACTGGTCAGGTCGCAAAAAGAGGTGCTGGATCTTCTGTTGTATGGGGGGAAGACAACAATACTCCCGGCGGCGGTGGTGGCGCGGTAGCGAGTGTAAACGGTGCGACCGGAAGTGTAGTAGTAGATAAAACAAGTGTAGGATTACCCCTTGCAGACAATACACCTGATGCTTCAAAACCTGTTTCTGGTCCAATGGCTACTGCATTAGCGGCTAAAGCAAATACGTCTTCTTTAGGTAGTGCTGCGTTTGCCAATACGACTTCTTTTGCCAGTACAGCACAAGGTGCCAAAGCAGACACAGCATTACAGCCCGGAGGGAATTTAAGCTCTCTAAACAACGATGCCGAATATGTAAACGCTGACGAGGTGAATGATGTGATTAATAATGCAGGGCTGACTGCAATGAATGGAGTGTTACCAATTAATCCTTTATACAACAAACCTTTAGATGGCGATACTTATTACGCTCCTATTACAGCCGGAAACTATGGTAATATAGAAGCCGGGTTAGTAGTAACAGATGAAGAGCTGGATCAGCATACTATTATATTTCACTATATAAATGGTAGCACTCCTGTTGAAGTTATTAAACGCCCAAGGCAGGCAGGAGCTATTCCGTGGCTAACTACTTCGCTGGCATTTACACCCGCATCAGATCGCGTTCTTTGGGCGTTGGAAGCTGGAACTTATTCTAATCTGAATTTATTCAATGGGTCGGCGGCATCGAGTATAGTAGTGACAGCTCCGGATATAACAGACAATCAGTTTGTTTATTTAGTCTACATCTTGGACGATAATATGTGGAGTATACAATTTAAGAATCCGATAGTCAATCTTCCAGAATGGTCAAATACAGACTATCCGGCTGGCCGTGTGGTGTTGAGAAATGGTGTGATGTATAAGACAGATGGTGGTGCGAGTGGGGGCCAGGTTCCTGCGGAACACAATAACTGGAAGCCCGTCTACGCTGAAAATCCGAACCGATATTTCAAGAAAGAAGGTTATGCTGGGATCGGCTCGTTGAGCACAGGCAATTTGGCCGGCGTGAGCATTACCGATTGTTGCATCATTATCGAAGCTGGTATTATTAATCCGGCCGGAGGCGGCAGCTTTACAGGAGATGTATTTGTTGTAAACGGACGGCCCATTGACTACATTATCGAATCATCGCAAGCGTGGATTGGAAGCCGTGTTACAACTGGCGGTTCTGTTCGTTGCACAAACAAAAAACGCGATCTAATTATCATTAATCGGCCAATCGTTGCCAACGCCTCAAAAGGTCTTGTTTGGAGCGATCAAATCAAATGCCTGACCGGAACCATAGCTCCTGATAATACAAATGTAAATATCACCTACAACGGACACGCAAACGTAATGTTTTACGGCATTATGGTTTTGGCGCGATGCTTAACGCCGCAGGAAGTTTATGAGTTATATGAGGACTGGAAACGGGAAAAATTTATTGAAGATGCTGTGTTTTATGCGCCAGTTGAGCGTGTAACAGCCGGAAGCGTAACCGACATTATTAACAACATCACATACACTATATAATGGCAGATATTACTTTAAATAGCGGAATCACAACCCTTACAGCGGGGAATAATTATATCGTTGATAGTGTAGTTGACTATGGTGGTGGCTCCGTAACCAGCAATGGCGGCAACTCTATCACTATCAAGAAAGGTGGCAGGCTCGAAGATGCTACTATCACAAGTAGCACGGCGGCCACTGAAATATTTGTTGAAACGACAGCGCTGGCTTGTACCGGAGTAGTCTTCTCCGGCGCTTTGTGGGAGCAGGCGGGAGAAATAAATGTAAAGTCTACAAGCCTTTTACAGAACTACACGCTGCCCGTTGGTTTTGAGGTTAAAACATTATGCTTTGCATCAACCGGTGATTTAGGCGGCGATTCGTTTTCAAGAATTGCATTTGCGTCCTTCGATCACTATACTCAGTTTTACCCGTTCGATCCGGTCGGATCTAATCATCTTTGGATTCATAAGAAATGCGAGCAATACTATGCGGAAGCATTGGGCATATTCTCAACTGCTGGCGGTGATACAAGCAAGATGGCAGCCAATGTAACCGCCTTTAAAAGGCATGGAGGTCGGTCGTGTGCTGTTATTCAATTTCGTTCCGGTGTTTATTATTTACAAAATGTAAATGGAGATGATTTTGTAACCAATACTGGCGACCCCACCGGCCTAAACATTGTAAGAATAAGAGGGGTAAATAACAATTTGACGCAGGGTTACAATCACACATACATCTGCACCAACTGGGGGAATTTTCTTTACTACGTTGATAGGTATAGTATGGATTTTCAACCGTCTAATTTATGGATAGTTACAGATGTGGTTGATTGGTATGGAACGTTTGCAAGAGAGCATGATAGACAAGGCTATGCTTATACTCGTTTTCAGGAAGACGAAGAGACTGTATCAACAGATATGGAACTTCACGGCAAGTTTGAAAATGTTCTGTTCTGGGGATTTTACGGTGCGGTTTACTCCGGCCAATATGCGACGGCTGTACAGATGCACAACGTGAAATTCTTTGGCAATCGCTATGGTTTCTACGCGCACATGGAGTGTAATTTATCGCGCTTCACTTACTGCCAGTTTCACCAAAACGCATTCAGTTTTACCGGTGGAGGTTATCAATGCACGATGGATCAGATCGAGTACACGCCGGAAAACTGGTATAGAGATGCGGCGGCGGTTGCCGACACGGAACATTACTTCTACCATAGTCGCGGCGCAATGCACACAATGACGTTCAATAATATGTATTCAGAGGGCTATTTGGGCGATAGTGCCGCGAAGTTTGTTCACTATAAAGTTGCTCACGGCGCGACAGGAATTATCTTTAGAAATAGTGCATTATCTGCCACCGGAGTTCAGTTGAAAATTTACAAGCCTGCTGGTTATATCTATGCTGCTCCAATTGGCTGGACAAACAGAATGATTACTTACAAAGAGAGCTCTCACTTGCCATGGATTGTTTCGACAGATGACCCGTTTCCTTTGTTTGGAATTTCAAACGATGGGAAGCCGTTTTTTATATCAGACGGCGGGTCTAATCATTTCTTAGGCTTGGCTACCGGCACCTACCACAACTGGAAGGGTACGCCAAATTTCGTTCAGGACGGAGTGTATAGGTACAGACAATTGAAGCCTAATATTACAACTGACTACGTAAATTATAACGGCTTGAATGCTGCTCATGTAAGAGGTGGTGCGACTCAGAATTTTTCAGAATATATATACGATGCCGGACAAGGCGGGTTCATGGTTCGCTCAAATATGAGAATAAAACTACTTTTTGAGTTGAAGGGAACAGCGCAATTCAAACGCCCGTTCATGGTAAGCATAGAGAAATTGAAGCTCGTAATAACGCCATATTTCGACGGGACAAATAATGTGATAGACGGCTCCATTCAATATGAAGGCTTGGCGTCCGAAATTCTAAACTCCGGATTTGATGGATTTAGAATTTTACTCGCTTCGCAAAACAATGCAACAAGCGATTTGCAAAAATTGGATGCACACATTAACGACCAGGGTGGCGATGGCTACCCTCTCGTAAACCTCACAAGTTACAGATTAGTAATTGAACAATACTCGTAAAGCCATGAACCTCAAAGCCGGTGTTGAAGCAGTTGATAAAACAACAAGCATCATTCAAAGAAATCCTATATCGTTTTCGATATTAGTGATTGTATTGGGGCTATCATTAAGCTCTTATGTGATGTATAAAGTGTTTGGAGGAGAGAATGATCGACTAAGAAATGATCTTGTCGAATCGAGAGCCGATAACATAGATTGCGAGGACGCGAAGGAGGAAATTTTGATGAAGCTGGCTTTTGCAAAGGACAAGAACGATGAAACAAAAAGTATTGTTGATAGCACGCAGGGTGAGGTTTTAGAGAATAGACATCGAATTAAAGTCGGTACAAAAAAACTGGAAAAAGAACTAAATAGATAAAACCATGAAAGCAGCATTATTCATATTAGTTGTTTCAATTGTAGCGATAGCGTTTTCGTTAATGCCTCCACGCGATGGAGAAGCGCAAAGCCAATTACCAAAAAAAGAGGTAAAGCCTGATAGACTGAAAGCGGAAGCAGACAGCATTGTTTTGCAGGCAGTAGAGAACAATGCAAGGGCTAAAGTGATAGCAGATTATGCCTCGTATAATACAGAAGAAAGCAATAGGTTTTTAAAGTTGATTGATTTATTTATACGCAAAAACAAACGTACCGATAAGGCAAAAGCAAATCCCGCTAAAGAGTATCTACCTATTGCTTTTCCGGTTCCAGTTACTGTACAAACGAAAGGAATTACAAACGTTATTCATGTTCCCACCAAAGAGTACGAAGGTACTAAGAACCGAACCAAGATGACCCGTCTCGAATGGAACGAGTGGAGAGGTATTAAAAGTAAAAGCGATTTAGCATATCAAAAATATTTAGAGAAATGAACTATAAAGAAGTATTATTCTGGCTACTGGTAGCAACGGTCTTTTTATGTATCGGGCTGCAATCGTGCAGCTCTGAAAGACGCGCTACCCGATTAGCCTACAAATCATTTCAGGTAAATGAAGCTGCATCTGCTCAGGCGTTCAATCGAATATTTCCAGTTCAAGAAAGCGAACCGATAGTTGACACGCTATTTCTTCCGGATAGTATTGGATTTCGCGAAACCATACATGAGGTTGACAGCTTCGTTTATTGCCCTGATACGGCTCGAAATGCACCAGTAGGATCAGTTATAAAAGTGCCAATCAAAGTGCCTTGCAAGTGTGTTGATTCAATTATCTACAGAACCAAAACCATTACTATAACTAAGCCGATAAAAGACCGAGAATTACCAAAGAAGCAATTTGAATTAGCCTGGTACTGGATAGCGGGAGGCTTATTGCTGATGGTATTATTAATCATTTTCAAACTAAAAAAATAAACATCATGAAAGTAACATTTAGAGAGTTCTTAAGAAGCGCAGGAATTTCTTTTTTTTCAGGGATCATTGCTGTAGTTATAGCAAGCCTGAACGCTGGAGCAATGCCCACATGGCCGGAAATTAAAATAGCCCTGATTGCAGCCTCTGCAACATTGTTGGGTGCCCTTTTGAAATATTTATCAACAGACACCGTGGCCAGTGCGAAGAACGATATCAAAGCAGCTTTACAGCCAGGCGAAACCATTATTGTACGCAAAGACTAACTGGCAATGGCAAGATACACTTTATCGAAGATGCCGGATGTTCGTAAGGGAGACAGCTATCCGGACATTATAATAAATGTTCCGCCTGCGTTTGACGGATGGACTTTACAAGCCCAAATCTGGCAACCGAACAAATACGCCGTAATTCCATTGTTTGAAGTCGGCGACGGCATCGAGGAAGTTTCTCCTACGCAATATAAAATCAAATCCAAGACAGATGATTACCCTGCGGGAGATTATTTATTTCGATTAATCTTTGTTTCGCCGGATGAATTTAAATCATCCAGCTTTGAAGGATCCTTTAAAATAACTCCAAGGGTTTTAGGGGCCGTTGCGCCCGTGGGAGCGCTGGAGATAACAGCTAATATTAGCGAAGGCGATACGGTCAATATATCGGTCGATGTTGTTGAGGCGGTTCAGGGGCCTACAGGTCCGCCAGGTACAACTGATTATAATGATCTTGATAACCGTCCAACGCTCGGTACCGCTGCTGCGCAAAATGTAGAGACCTTTGCAACCGCCGCGCAGGGTGTGAAGGCTGATAGTGCATTACAAGTATCTGATATTGTCAATAACCTTACAACCAATGATCCTGAAAAGCCCGCGTCCGCTGCTCAGGCAATGGTTTTGAAAGGGTTTATTGATACTATCAATAATATTCTTGCAAGCGATGATGTTTCCCTGGATCAGCTACAGGAGATTGTTAATTACATCAAAGAAAACCGCGAGGATCTTGAAAGCCTTTCTATTAGTAGTGTAATCGGGTTGCAATCGGCTCTGAATAACTTACAGGCAAGCATTGACACAAAAGCAGCTCAGTCGTCTCTTTTAACAAAGCAATACGTTCTCCCTCGTCCAACCGGCATTTGGATGCATGATTGCTATTGGAATGGCAGTGCAGCATTGACGAATGGAAGAATACTGTTTAAGAAATTAGAAGTGAGCGCACCTATAACAATTTCGGATGTTGCACTTTCAGTTCTTGTTGAGGGAAGCGAGGGTGCGGTCATTAGAATAGGAATCTTTAAAGCAGGGGCAGACACGAAGCCAAAAATACTAGTAGCTGACTTAGGAACCGTTGATGCTACAACGACAGGCACCAAACAGATAAATTCACTATCAATTCTCCTTACAGAAGGACTTTACTTTTTCGGAGTTGTGCTGCAAGGTTCACCATCTACCGCTCCAAAAATCACGTGGAGTCATCAGATGGCAGAAGTTAGTAACAATCGTTATGGTAACATTCAATCAGATGTTAACGCTTTTGAGTTCTTAACTCAAGCATATCACTATTATGTGAATTTCGTATGGGGCGCTTTATCTGATATTACTGCATTGTCGGGCGCTTCAACAATACAAATTCCTTTCATCGCTTTTAAACTATCATAACCATGCTTACAACACAACAATTAAAATCTAAATACGGCGTACCAAACGAAACAGGCCGCGGCTATTTGCAAGTAATAAACTTGCCATACCCAATGCGCCTGGCCTGGGATAAAAGCAAAGTAGTAAATAAAATTACCTGCCATAAGGCTATAGCTGGAAAGTTGCAGGCAGTGTTTAACGACCTGTTGACGCATTATGGGTACGATAAAATAAAGGCCCTTGGCATAGACCTTTACGGCGGTTGTTTTAATTACCGTGCCATGCGCGGCGGCAGCGATTATAGCCGCCATAGCTGGGGCCTTGCTATAGATTTAGACCCGGAACGCAATCAGCTACGCGAAACCAGCAGCACCGCCCGCTTTGCCCGGTCTGAGTACAAGGCTATGATTGATATTTTTTATAAACATGGGTTTGTTAATTTAGGAGTTGAAAAGGATTATGACTGGATGCACTGGGAAATATCCTCCTAAGTATTTAATTAGTAATTAACCCTAACAACTAAAAATGTTTTACATATACTTTCATTTACGATCTGACGATGGCTCTATCTTCTATGTTGGAAAGGGTAAAGGAAGACGAGCATATGTTAAAAGAATGCGTAGTAAACACTGGAACAATATAGTCCATAAATGTGGGTATAGTGTTAAGATTATAGAGGACAATTTAACAGAATATCAAGCCAATGAAAGGGAGGTTTATTGGATTTCAAAACTTGGTAGAATTGATTTGGGAACAGGGTGTTTGGTAAATTTTACTATTGGGGGCGAGGGTAGTAGTGGCAGACCAATGAATGATTATACTAAATCAAGAATTAGGGAATGTAATAAGAGCCGAACCCCATCAGAATTGCAAAAGAAAATTGTAGGTAATATGTTTAAAGGCAAATTTGGAGATCAGCATAACAGGAGTCAAAAGGTAAGATGTAAAGAGACTGGCAGGATATTTGGATCACAATTAGAGGCACAAAGAGAGTTAAATCTTGGTAATGGGTCTGTTAGTTGGTCAATAAAACATAGTAAACCGATATTTGGGATGCATTTTGAGATAGGAAGTTAGCTTGTTTAAGCCACCCTCAGTAAGTGGGCAATTTGTAGGAGGTGTTCAAATTCGCTCCCGCCTGGGGCACTCACGGGACTTAGTCCCAAACTTGATAAGGGTTGTTCAATTTTGAGCAACCCCTTTTTGTTGAGGTTCTTAATTGTGATAAATAGTAATCTTTATACCCAAGCTCTACGCTTATTTCAGCAAACGTCTTTCCTGTTTTTTCAACGACCTTATCAATTATTTTATCAAATGCCAATTCCATTAGATATTTTTTAACATAGCTATATAGCCTTTATATTATTTCTAATTTTTGCCAATTAGCAAAAATAAATTAGGAACATAGCCATATAGCTATGTATATTTGCTTTATAAACGCTTTGCGAAAACAAAAATAGCGCAAAGTGATAAAAGTAAAAATAGCACAAATACACTAAACAAACAAAAATGACAACAATGACAGAAATATCGGATGCGTTTGAATTGGGTTGGATGCATATTCGTCAATTAGATAAAGATGAATTTCAAAAAGAAGTGATGCAATATTTTGATGTTACCAGTTACCCGGCATGGCTTAGAAGATTACGTGGCGAAGTGCCATTAGATAGAAACCAGGCAAAAGACATAGAAGTAATTTTTAGAAAATACGGTGTAGAAACCTCTAAAATATGGGGTCGTTATGAACCTTAATGCGGAGCTAACAAAGCGAGAAACCGAGGTGGCTGAATTTATAGCGTGGGGAGCTGCCGAAAAGCAAATAGCTTATAAGTTAAGGATTGCTGTAAACACAGTAAAAAATACGAAGCGCAACATATATGAAAAAACAGCAGCGATAGAAAATCAAGCCATAAATATTTAAACAAATAAACTAAGCGATATGATAAGTTCTTTCCAATTACTAGAATTTCAGTTGACACATTATGCCGGAATGCTGGAAGATGCAAAACTGGATAAAACCGAAAAAGGGATAAAGCGAAAATGGTTTTTATACGCCGAACTAAAACGTTTACAGGAACGAAAACAAGAGATTTTAAATTAAAGAAATGTTAGCAGTAGTAACAACAATTTTAACCCTTACAACCGCATATTCACTTGTATGCTGGGCTGAAAATAAAAAACAAAAAGATGAAAGAAAATAAAGAGCATTACACAATTGCAAAAGAGGACATATACAGTGCCGTGCCTTTGAAAAAAACGGGTAATAAAAAACAATATGCAGAGAAAGGAGACATTTTAGTAGTTCACAAAAAAGATTACAGTATGTATTTGTGTTCTAAGCAACACGGGAAAGATAAATTTTGGGTAAATGTAAATCGTTTAAAAATATCTTAAATCAAACATTATGGAAGAATCATTAAAATGGATAAAAGGAGCAATAGAGAGCTGTACAAACGGATTTCATTTGCAAGGTTGCGACAGGCTGATTGAGCTATTCAAAAATCAGTACAAATTTCAAGAAGCAATTGAAACGTTGCAATGTTTAAGACAAAAAAAAGCAATTGAGTTATGGGTTGAAGTGTAAAATAGGTTGGGTGGCGGAAGCGAATATCATCACTAAACGTTGAAAGAACTCTGACAGCCCGGAAAGACGGGCACTTTTAAAGTTCTTTAAGAAAGTGCCAGTATAGCGGCCAGCATTGCCTTAAAGCTATACGCTCGGAAGAGTGGCTAAGCGCTGGAATGACAGAATAGGTAAATGTAAAACCAGAGAATGCAAGTAGGTTGAAAACTGTGAAGACGCGAATAGTAGCAGTTTACCGAAAACAATAATGGGATTTAAGCGGTTCGAATCCGCTTCCAGCGCCTTTTCATAAGCAGTTGATTTGGTTCCGGCCTGTGTCTACAGGCTGGTTTTTAAAAACTGCTTTTATCTCAAATTCTTAAAACAAAATAAATGAAAATTCAACTTAAATCACTCACACTACGAAATTTTAAAGGGGTTCGTGAATTCAAAGCTTCTTTTGATCATGTAACCAACATTTACGGACGAAATGAAGCCGGAAAAACAACATTATTTGATGCCTTTCTCTGGCTATTCTTTGGTAAGGATTCGACAGACAGGAAAGACTTTAACATTAAAACGCTTGATTCAAATAATAATGCTTATCAGCGATTAGAGCATGAGGTTTCCGGAATCATTGATGTTGACGGACAGGAAATCTTATTAAAGAAAATATACAAAGAAAAATGGGTGAAAAAGCGTGGTGAAACTACGCCTGAATTTGCCGGACACGATACGTCTTATTATTGGAATGAAGTACCCATGCAGCAAAAAGAGTTTGACCAAAAGATTGCAGCACTGGTAAACGAAAACCTTTTCAAACTGATTACTAATACCACCTATTTCAATTCCGTTAAATGGCAGGATCGTAGAGCCGTTTTGCTTCAAATGGCTGGCAAAATTGATGAATCAGATGTTCTTGATAGCATTGCTAACATTTCAAACAAAACTCAAATTGGCCAGCTTACGAATGCACTTAATGCCGGAAAATCTATTGAAGAATTTAAAAAGGAAATATCGGCAAAAAAGAAAAAACTGAAAGACGATTTAACCTTGATTCCATCCAGAATTGACGAAGCAAAGCGTGTGATGCCGGAAGAAAAAGATTTTGAAGAAATCGAATTTGCTATCAAAACAATCACCAATGATTTTGAACTGGTAGAATCTATGATTACAGACAAATCTAAAGCCCAGAAAGAAACCCAGAATAAGGTAATCGATTTGATGAATAAAAAACAGAACCTTAGACGGTTGATGATGGATATTGAATTTGGAGAGAAATCAAAAGTTCAGGAACGCAAGCATGCCAGAGAGCAAAATATCGCCGCTCGTAAACGTGAATTGTCATTATTGCAGGACAACCTTAATCAATCCCGTTCTAGCTATCTACGTACTAAAGAAGAAATTGAAGCAGTTCAAAAAAAGAGCACAGATTTAAGAGCGGAGTGGACCAATATTAATGAATCATCTATTCAATTTGACGACAATGATTTTAGTTGTCCTACTTGTAAACGTGATTTTCCAACAGAGCAGATTAATGATAAGAAGGTTGAGATGAGCGAAAACTTCAATCGCAATAAATCTGAAAAACTTTCTGCTATCAATTCCCAAGGAATGGGAAATAAAAACAAGTTGGAAGATTTAGGGTCGAGGCTTAACAATTTGGAAGCAGAAGGGAACGATATTAAGGAAAAGATTGCCATAATTGAAACTGCGATAAAAGATATTGAAGCGGAACACCTTCGCCTATCTGAAAATGATGATGCTGAATTGATAAAATCTATTGGAAGTAACAGCCAGTATCAACAAGCCAAATCAGATAGCGAATCATTGCAGCTTAAAATTGATATGCCTGCTGATGTAGAAGATAACTCTTCCTTGATTGAGCGAAAGAGAGATTTACAGCAGCAATTAGATTCTTTAAAAATACAGCTATCAGAAAAAGGGTTACGGGAAAAACAAGAATCCAGAATTGTTGAACTGCAATCCCAGGAAGTAACATGGAGTCAGGAACTTGCAGATTTGGAAGGTGCTGAGTTTGTTATTGATTCCTACACTAAATCTAAAATGGATCTTCTTGAACAAAGAATAAACGGCAAATTCAAACTGGTTAAGTTTAAAATGTTTGAGCAGCAAATAAACGGTGGACAAACGGAAACTTGTACAACTCTTGTAAATGGTGTCCCTTATACAGATGTAAATACAGCCGGTAAAATACAGGCGGGCTTAGATATTATCAACGCCCTTTCAGACCATTATAATGTATATGGTCCGGTGTGGGTAGATAATCGTGAATCCGTTACAAATCTGCCAGAAACTTACAGTCAATTAATCAATCTAATTGTTTCACCAGAGCACGAATCATTAACCGTAGGTGCTGCTGTTGCCGAACCAACAAAGGCTCTTGAACTTTTCTATTAATTATCAATTTTTTAAAACTTAAAATAAGTATTTATGTCAAACGAAGTAGCAAAAAAATCACAAACGATAGTTGATTCAACGCTTGCTAGAATTAACGAAATGAAATCGCTAGGAAACTTAACGCTTCCTCCTGATTACAGTGCCCCAAATGCTTTAAATGCCGCCTGGCTTATATTGCAGGAAGTAAAAACCATGGATAAAAAGCCCGTACTAGAAGCTTGTACAAGGGAAAGTATCGCTTATGCTTTATTGTCGATGGCAATACAAGGATTGAACCCTATGAAGCGACAATGTAGCTTTATCGCTTACGGCAATAAATTAAATCTGCAACGAGAGTATCAGGGGTCTATCGCTATTGCTAAGCGTGCCGGGTTAAAATCAGTTATCGCAAATCCCATTTTTAACGGTGATGAATTTGCCTTTGAAGTGGATGCGGAAACAGGACGAAAGAAAATAGTAAAACACGTTCCATCGTGGGAGTCATTTGGAGGAGAGGTTAAAGGAGCTTATGCCGTTATTGAAATGCAAGATGGTTCTAAGAATATAGAAGTAATGTCAATTTCTCAAATTCGTGCAGCATGGAATCAGGGAGCTACAAAAGGGCAATCCCCGGCTCATAAGAACTTCCCAGATCAGATGGCTTGTAAAACGGTAATTAACCGAGCTTTGAAAACAATTATTAATTCGAGCGATGATTCAGCTTTGTTTGAGGAAGATGATCAACCGCTTGTAGATGCTAAAACTTCTCATGTTCATCAGGTCATTGAAGATAATTCAAATAAATCTGAAATTGGATTTGAGGAAGAAGTGATTGGCCAGGTTACTGAAGCCGAGGAAGTGGTACAAGAAAATTCAATTGTAACCGACAGACCGGGCTGGTAATATGAAACTACACATTATAAATAGCAATTCAATGGGCAACGCTTATGTGTTGGAATCAGAGAGCGGTGAAACTTTGCTTATTGAATGCGGTGTTCGTTTTGAGCTTATAAAAAAAGAACTTTCATTTCGGTTGAATCGTGTTTCCGGTTGTATTCTTACGCATTTGCACGACGACCATTCTAAAAGTATTAAAGATGCTCTATCCGCAGGAATCAACGTTTGGGCTAGTAAAGGCACACATGAAGCTTGCGGTACAGACAAGCATCATAGGGCACGAATAACCGCTAATGGTCATAAATTTCAGGTTGGCTCTTTTAAGGTCTTATCGTTCGATGTAAAGCATGATGCAGCAGAACCTTTAGGCTTTCTTATTAATCATGAAGAATGTGGCAATGTACTATTCCTTACCGATTCATATTACTGCGAATACACTTTTCGGAACCTGAATAATATAATCATTGAAGCTAATTATTGCCAAACGATTTTAGATGATAGATTGGCACGTGGAACAAATCCAAAGTT
>Ga0209582_1000509_pt1 | contig 23904 bp, 24 predicted proteins | sample KloWWTmetKNB5Kit_FD_187176 | JGI IMG/M metagenome (GOLD analysis project Ga0209582, IMG submission 187176) | Active sludge microbial communities from Klosterneuburg, Austria, studying microevolution and ecology of nitrifiers - Klosterneuburg... | ecosystem: Engineered > WWTP > Aerobic digester >...
ACAAGTTGCGACGGGTTTTCGCCCGTGATAGCGAAGGAATGAGATGCCGCGTAAGAAGGCGGCAACTTGGGTGGAACCGCGAGACCTCTCGCCCCAGGGACGTGAACAGCGTCGGGGCGAGAGGTTTTTTGTTTTATAAGGTCTGGTGAAGCATGAACGCATATGAACAATTGATTGAATTTCTGGATAAAAACAACGCCAAATACCGGCTGGTGGATCACGCCCCAGAAGGGCGCACCGAGGTGGTGAGCCAGATGCGCGGCAACCCGCTGGCGCAGGCGGCCAAGTGCATGGTGATTATGCTGAAGCTGGGCCGCAAAGAAACCAAATACGTGCTGGCGGTTGTGCCCGGCGATGCGCGGCTGGACATGAACGCGATCAAGGCGATGTATGGCGCAACGTATGGCTCGTTTGCCTCGGCAGATGTGGCCGAGAAGCTCACGAACTGCGCCCCCGGCACAATTTTGCCGTTTTCGTTTAACCCGGAGATGGAGGTGCTGCTCGACCCATCTTTGCTGGCGCACGATGAGATTGTGTTCAACGCCGCGCGGCTGGATCAATCCATGTATCTCAACGCGCAGGATTACGCCCGGCTGGCAAACGCAAAGCAAGTGAAGATTGTGCAAAGCGCTGCGGTGGCCGCGCCCGTTCTCGCCGCGCCTGCTTCGGGTGATGGGGCAGCGGCGGGCGACATCGCCAAAAGTGATGAGGTGATGAAATATGGCAAAGGCAAGACCATGCCCCTGCAACTCTACAAAGTGCGGCACTCGCTGGCGCACATCATGGCTCAGGCTGTTTTAGATTACTTCCCCGAAGCCAAACCCACCATTGGCCCGCCGGTGGAGAACGGGTTTTATTACGACTTCGCCGTTCCGCAACCCTTCACCCAAGAAGATTTGGCGAAGATTGACGCCCGCATGAAGGAGATTGTGAAGAAGAATGTGGCGTTTTCTCGCCGCGAGGTGAGCGAGGCCGAAGCCCGCGCCTTGTTCGGCGGCAATCTCTTCAAACTGGAGCTGATTGACGGCTTGACAAAGGGCGAGGATGACATGGGTGAGAGGCAGGACGATAGACCACAGACGATAGACGATAGCTCGTCCATCGTCCATCGTCCATCGTCCACTGTTATTTCCGTTTATACCCAAGACACCTTCACCGATCTGTGCCGCGGGCCGCACGTGCAGACAACCAGCGAGATCAACCCGGCGGCGTTTAAGATTTCGCAGAGCAGCGGGGCATATTGGCGCGGCGATGAGAAGAAGCCCATGCTTCAGCGCATTTACGGCGTGGCGTTTGAGACGGAGAAAGAACTGGACGACTACACGCACATGATGGAAGAGGCCAAACGCCGCGATCATCGCAAGTTGGGCGCGGAACTGGACATCTTTATTTTTGATGATGAGGTTGGTCCCGGTTTGCCGCTTTGGTTGCCCAATGGCGGCGTGATGATTGAGCAGATTGAAGCGCTGGCTAAAAAGATGGAGGACGAGGCGGGCTACGAGCGTGTGAAGACGCCGCACGTCACAAAAGAGCAGTTGTTCATCCGCAGCGGGCATTTGCCGTATTACGCCGAGAGCATGTTCCCGCCTATGACGCTGGATGATGGCGAGAAGTATTACCTGAAGCCGATGAACTGCCCGATGCATCACAAATTGTTCGCCAGCCGCCCGCGCAGCTACCGCGACCTGCCGGTGCGGTTCGCGGAATATGGCACGTGCTACCGCTTTGAGCAAAGCGGCGAGCTATTTGGCTTGATGCGCGTGCGCAGCATGCAGATGAACGACGCGCACATTTACTGCTCGCCAGAACAATTTGAGTCCGAGTTTATGGGTGTGATTCAGCTCTACCTCAAGTATTTCAAAATTCTGGGGGTGGATAAATACATGATGCGCCTGAGCTTGCACTCGGCGGAGGGGTTGGGCAAGAAATATGTGGACAACCGCCCCATGTGGCTGCAAACCGAGGAAATGGTGCGCCGCGCCATGACCAACGGCGGCGTGCCATTTTTTGAGGCGGAGAACGAAGCCGCGTTTTACGGCCCCAAGATTGATGTGCAAATTCACAGCGCCATTGGCCGCGAGTTCTCTTTGGCGACAAACCAGGTGGATTTTGCCGTGCCGCCGCGCTTTGATTTGAAATATGTGGACAAAGACGGGCAGGAGAAAGTGCCTTTGTGTCTGCATCGCGCGCCGCTAAGCACGCACGAGCGCTTAGTGGGCTTTTTGATTGAGCACTTCGCGGGGGCTTTCCCCACCTGGCTGGCGCCCACACAAGCCATGCTCATCCCAATTTCTGACAGGCACGTGGAGTATTGCCGCCAGGTTGCCGCGCGAATGCACGATGCCGGCCTGCGCGCCAAACTGGATGACAGCAACGACCGGATGCAGAACAAAATCCGCAAGGCGCAGGCGATGAAGATTCCATACATGCTGGTGGTGGGCGACAAAGAACAGCAGGCCGATGCGGTTGCCGTGCGTCTGCGCTCTGGCGAAGACCTCAAGGCCATTGGCGTGAATGAGTTTATTGCCAAGGCCAAATCGGTGGCGGATGGATATAGCCTGGAGTTGTGGAGTTAACCCGACCAGACCTGTGAGGTCTCGCAGACCTCACAGGTCTTAAAAAAATATGAAACCAATCATTGGTATAACCACCTACGGACGTTCGGAAATTAACATTGGCTCTGAGCATTACAAAGAGCACTATCTTGTTCCTGCGCAATACGTGCAAGCCGTGCGTCGCGCGGGTGGGGTGGCAGTGCTATTACCACCCGGCGAGACCAACTTGGATGACTTGCTCACTGTGTTAGATGGCGTTGTGGTTGTGGGCGGCGCAGACATTCATCCAGATTATTACGATGGCAACACCCAACACGGCCAGCTCTCTGCCAATATGGATGCGGAGCGCGATGCGTTTGACCTCGCCATCTCGCGAAAACTTGCGGATGGCAAGGACCACCCCTCGCTGTTTATTTGCCGCGGAATGCAGGCGTTAAACGTGGCCTTGGGTGGCACACTGATTGAGCATATTCCCGATGTCCGCCCGAGCGACATCCACCGCAGCGAGACCGGCGGCTGGGCTGTGCAACCCTTAATTGCCAAAGAGGGCAGTTTGTTGGCGCAGGTGATGGGCACGACAAAAGTGGCGACCTATTCCGGGCATCATCAAGCCGCAAAGGATGTTGCGCCCGGGCTGGAAGTGACCGCCACCGCGCCGGATGGCATCGTGGAGGCGTTGGGCAAGAGCGATCATCCCTGGCTTATTGCCACGCAATGGCACCCCGAAGTGAGCGCGGCGCAAGACCCATCTCAGCAAAATATTTTTGATGAATTGGTGAAAGCCGCGGCAAAGAAGAAAGAGAGCAAATAGCTGGGCTAATTTGTATAAAAATCTCTCGCAAAGATGCAAAAGCGCAAAGAAATTGTTAGTGTCTTTGCGCCTTTGCGAGAGATATAAAAAATGGAAATTGAGAAAAATGTTGCCACGCCTCAAGCCCAATTCAAATTGGGCATGAAGGCGCTTTTGCCCAGCCTAGCGGCGGTTGCCCCGTTTGGCATCATCGGGGGAGCCATCACCGCGCTGGCGCTAAAAAATGTGCTGGGCGCGGCGATCATGTCTGTTGCCGTGTTTGCGGGACGTTCGCAACTGATTGGCCTGCAACTGGATAAAGATGGCTCGCCGCTGTTTGTGGTGTTCGCGGCGTGCCTCATCGTTAACTTGCGCAATTTGTTATATGGCGCAACGGTCGCGCCGCACTTCAAACACCTTTCTTGGAAGTGGAAATTCCTGCTTGCATTTTTGCTCTCCGATCAAAACTTTGCAATTTCCATCCCGCATTTGATAAAGGAATCTCGAACGGCCAGCGCGCCTTACCGGCATTATTTCTTTTTGGGCGGTGGGTTGGTTGTTTGGCTCACCTGGTCGGTGACCGCCGTGCTTGGGGCGGCTTTGGCCTCGCAAGTGCCCTCTAACATTGGGCTGGATTTTGTGCCACACCTGGCGTTCATCGCCATTCTTGTGCCTGCCATAAAGGATTTCCCGGCGTTGGCTGCTGCGCTGGTGGCTGGGGTCGCCTCGGTAGCCTTGGCCGGGTTGCCCTGGTCGGCGGGGTTGTTTGTGGGCGGCGTTTCTGGCATCATCGCGGGCATGGTGATGGAATCCCGGCGGGCCAAAACAATTGTGATTGAGGAGGTTTCGTGAGCGCGGCGCATATCATTGTCCTCATTCTTGGCATGACGGCCATTGCCTTTGCCTCAAAGTTCACCATGATCGCCATTTTGGGCAAGATGGACTTGCCCGCGTGGCTGGGCCGGTCGTTGCGGTTTGTGGTGCCTTCGGTTTTGACGGCGGTGGTTGCGCCCGCTGTTTTGGTGCGTGGTGGCGCGCTGGCCGTTGGGCCATCCAACGCGCGGCTGGTGGCGGCGCTGGTGGCGGGGGTGGTGGCGTGGCGCACCCGTAATATGCTTTGGACAATCATCGCGGGTATGGCCGCCATTTGGCTCATGCTGGCGGTGGGGGCGCAATGAAAGCCATCCTGCGCCGGGACATCATCGCCATGTGCGTGGCGATATTTTTTGCGGATGTGATGTGGAGCATCATCGCGCCAACATTTTCGTTGTATGCCACGCAACTGGGGGCATCGCTGGATATGGTTGGCATTTTGAGCAGTGTGTCTGGGTTGGCGCAATTTATCTTTGCGGTTCCCATCGGCATGATGAGTGACAAGCTGGGGCGCAAAAGTGTGATTGCGTTTGGGTTTGGGTTGTTTGCCGCCGCCATGATGGTGTTGGTTATGGCGCAATCGGCGCTGGCGCTGGGTGTGGCGCGTGTTTTGTTTGGCCTGGCCACCATCGCCACTTTTACGATTGGGGCGGCTTATATTGGCGATGTGATTCAGCCGCACGAGCGCGGTGCGGCGTTTGGCTTGTATGCCACCAGCATGGGCGCGGGCGCTGCGGTTGGCCCACTGGTGACCGCCCTGGCGCAACCGCTGGGCGGGATCGTGGGCGGGTATATGGCCGGGGCGGGCATCGGCGTGATTGGCTTATTCATCACCCTGATTGGGTTGGCGGGCCGACCACGCGCGAGGGCGGAGATGCCCCAGCATGTTGGCCCTGCGCCGGGCCGCATGATTGACGTGCTTAAGAACCCCAACTTGCTGGCAGCCTCGCTGGGGCTGATGCTGGCGAACACATCGTATGTTGGCGCGATCATCAGCTTCTTTCCGCTTCAGGCGGCGGCACAAGGGTTGACCCTCACCGCCATTGCCACGCTGTTTTCGGCCAGGTCGTTTGCCTCTGCGCTGGCGCGGCTGCCCGCCGGGCTTATCAGCGGGCGATTCTCGCGCTGGGCTTTTGTGCTTGGCTCGCTGGTGATGATTGTGCTGGCGCTGGTGGGCATCTCGGTTGTGCGTGACCCATCTGTGCTGGCGGGCATTCTTATTTTGGAAGGCGTGGCGTATGGCGCGTATCTCTCGGTGGGGCAGGCGTTTGTGGCCGAGCATTCCACCGATGCCAACCGCGGCACGGCAACGGGCACATACAGCGCGGCGGGCAGCCTGGGCAGCACGGTCAGCCCGTTTGTGCTGGGGGCCATCGCCGGGCAGATGGGACTTGCGGCGGTGTTTGGCGTTATGGCGGTGGTCGCGCTTGTGCTTTTGTTCGTGATCTTCCTTTTGTATTGGAGGAGCAGGCGGGCCGCGCGGGATTATAGTTAACCCCTGATTTGCAAAACCCTGCTTTACACACCATGAACAACGCCACAACTCCCATCCGCGTGTTGGTTGCCAAAGTTGGCCTGGACGGCCACGACCGAGGCGTGAAAGTGGTGGCCCGCATTTTGCGCGATGCGGGCATGGAAGTGATTTACACCGGTCTGCATCGCACACCAGAAGAGGTGGTGACCGCAGCCATTCAGGAAGATGTGGATGTGATTGGGGTGAGCATCCTGTCTGGGGCGCACATGACTGTTTTCCCGCGCATTTTGAGTTTGCTAAAAGACCAAAACGCGGCGGATATTCGCGTTATTGGCGGAGGGGTCATCCCAGATGCGGACGCGGCCAGGTTAAAGCAGCTTGGTGTGGCCGCGCTGTTTTTGCAAGATGCCACGCCGGGGCAAATTGTGGGCGCGGTGCGCGGGTTGGTGAGCGATAAATAAATATTAGGTATTGGGTATTGGGTATTGGGTAAAACTAGTGCGCCGCTAACTTGATTATTTTTCAGCAGAAAGAGAATAAAGTCGCCTAAATCTTTCTGTTCTGGAGTTACCCACAAACCAAGATCGTCATTCCCGCGCAAGCGGGAATCTATAACTAACCCACAAAATGAGTTACCAGAAACACGGATTCCATTGCGTTTTTGGCTTGGCGCGGTATAGATTCCCGCGTTCGCGGGAATGACGGACATTCTTCTTATTATTTGACACATATCTTGCATAAGACGAAACTATTTTTCTTCGTCTTCACCTGCTATGTCATCAAATATTCAAGTTTGTCGAGGATTCGTTGTCTTTAATCAATAACCACCAAAATTGCATCAAAGACAGCTAATTGCATCAAAAATAACTATAAAACCTGCAAAAATGAGTTGCAACTAGTCGGTTTGCTAGTGCAGTCTTTCACATTCTCGGCTATGCTAACTCGTAAACAGCATGGCAGAATTGCTCTCGACCCGCGATGTGGTTGACCTGCTTCAGGTTGACCGAACCACGATTTACCGTTTGGTGGAAGACGGCAAGTTGCCCGCAATTCGCATTGGCAAGCAGTGGCGGTTTGACCGCGCGGATCTGAACCATTTGATGCGCGGCAACGGCGCAACTCCGGCGCAAAATCCATCGGCTGAGACAGCCGCGCCCGCTGCGAGAGCCATCACCCCAAAAACGCACCCGCTGGCAAAACTGTTGCCGCTAGACACGGCGCAAGCCCTGCAAGACACATTTGCCGACATGTTGGGCGTGATGATTGTGATCACCGACATGGATGGCGAACCCATTACCCACGTAAGCAACCCGTGCGGTCTTTACAAAGCTGTTTTGCGCGATGAGGCCTCGGTGGGGCGATGCGTGCGCGATTGGCAGCGCATCGCCGGGCACACATCGCTGGAGCCAAAGTTTTTGCCCAACGATTTGGGTTTACTTTGCACGCGCGGCCTCATCCGGCTGGGCAACGAGCTAAAGGGCATGGTGTTTATTGGCGGGGTGATGCCCGATGATTGGCCGCCCAGCGAGGACGAGGTCACGCTGATGGCCGTGCGGTTTGGCGTGCCGCGAGAGGTGATTGTGACGCACATCCGCGAAGGGTTTTCGGTAGACACATCGGCCCGCGAACATATTTTGGGTTTTGCGCAGCGCATGGCCGATGTGTTCTCTCACATGATTGAGGATAGGGCGAAGTGAAGTTAAAACAAGCGCCCGGAGCGCTTTGCCAGCGCTCCGGGCGCTAAGGAATTTAAGGAGTTAACGATGAAAAAACTTGTGGTGCTTGGCGCCGGAACCGCCGGCACGATGGTGGTGAACAAATTGAGCCATTTGCTGGATTTTGGCGATGGCGTGAGCGAGTGGAAGGTTACGATTGTGGATCAAAACCCCACCCATTATTACCAGCCGGGCTTTTTGTTTTTGCCGTTTGGCGTGTATGGCAAAAAGGATGTGATCAAACCCAAGCGCGACTTTATGCCCAACGGCGTGGAACTGGTGATGGCGACGATTGAAGGGATTGACCCAGAAGCCAAAAAGGTGACGCTGAAAGGCGGGCGTGTTTTGGAGTATGACTTCCTCATCATCGCCACCGGCGCGGATATTCACCCGGAGCAAACCCCCGGCCTGACCGATGGCGAATGGGGCAAGAGCATTCACACGTTTTACTCGTTTGATGGCGCGGTGGCGCTGGGCGAAAAACTGCGCAATTGGGAAGGTGGGCGCATGGTGGTGAACGTGGTCGAGAATCCCATCAAATGCCCGGTGGCCCCGCTGGAATTCCTCATGCTGGCCGATTGGTATTTTCACGAGCGCGGCATCCGCGAGAAGGTGGAGCTGGTGTATGCCACGCCGCTGCCCGGCGCGTTCACCAAGCCGATGGCCTCGCAAAAGTTGGGGCACTTGCTGGAAGAGAAAAACATCAAGGTTGAGACCGAGTTCATGATTGAGCGCGCCGAGCCGGATGCCAGGAAAATTGTGTCTTACGACGAGCGCGAGGTGAACTACGACTTGCTCGTGAGCATCCCCCTCAACATGGGCGCGCCGGTGGTGGGGCAGGCCGGGCTGGGCGACGAGTTGAACTTTGTGCCGGTGGACAAGACAACCTTCCTCTCCACAAAATATCCTAACATTTTTGCGCTGGGCGATGCCTCTAACGCGCCCGCGTCCAAGGCGGGGTCGGTGGCGCACTTTGCGGTGGATGGGTTTGCCGAGAACTTCAAACGTTACGCCGAAGGGATGCAGCTCAAACCCGCGTTTGACGGCCACGCCAACTGTTTTATTGAATCTGGTTTTGGCAAGGGCTTGCTGATTGACTTCAATTACACCACCGAGCCGCTGCCAGGCCGCTACCCCATGCCGGGTGTTGGCCCCTTCACCCTGCTGGAGGAGTCTGAGGCCAACCACTGGGGCAAGCTGATGTTCAAGTGGATGTATTGGAACTTGTTGCTCAAAGGTGTGGAGCTGCCGCTGCCCGCGCTGATGAGCATGGCCGGGAAGTGGGCCAAAAACTAGGAATTCAGAATTAAGAATTCAGAATGCAGAAAACACGCTTGAGCGAAATTTCTTATTTCTCATTTCTTATTTCTGCAAGGGCAACCAATGGACCAAATTACCGAACTAAATCAGAAGATTGATCTTCTGACCCAGCAAGTGGGTTACCTGGCCGAACAGGCGCGGGCGGCGCAGCTCTCGCGCGAGAACGGGAGCGAACTCATGCGCGACCTCGCGCCCGTGACGCGCGGGGTGATGGACAGCGCCACGCGGCATTTTCAGGATATTGAGGAGTATGTGGAGATCGCCGATCTGGTGCGCATCCTCAAAAAAGTGGCGCGGCATTTGCCCAAGTTGGAGATGCTGCTGGACAATCTGGATGGGGTGACCGACCTCCTGGAGGTGGCAGGCCCCATCACCAAAGATGTCTATAACAAGGCCGAGACCACGCTGGATGACATGGATCGCAAGGGATATTTCCGCTTTGCCAGGGGCGGAATGCAGATCATGGATAACATCGTGACCTCGTTTAGCGAGGACGAAGTGAGGGCGCTGGGCGATAATATTGTGCTGATTTTGCGCACGGTGAAAGATATGACCCAGCCGGAGATCATGAACTTTGCCCGCAACACGGTGGCCACCGCCGAACAGGAAGCCGCCGGGCCGGTAGACACCTCATACGGGGCCATCTTGAAGCAAATGCGCGACCCGAACATGCGGCGCGGGCTGGCGGTGGCGATGAAGGTGCTGAGCGGGATTGGGGCGCAGAATAAAAATTGAGAAATGAGAAATTGAGAAATGAGAAAGATGCGCGCAAGAAAATCTCTTATTTCTGGTTTCTTATTTCTTCTTGATTAAGGATAATTTGAAACAAGGAGAAAATTTAAGAACATGGCAACACTAACAATTGCAGGCAAAACCGTTCAGGTGAACGATGAGGGGTTTTTGACCAACCCCGCCGAGTGGACAAAAGAAATTGGCGCGGAGATCGCGAAGCAGGAAGGGATTGCTGAATTGAGTGAGGCGCAGTGGAAGGTGATTGACTGGGCGCGCGGCGCGGCGCAGGGCGGCAAGTCGCCCACGTTGCGACAAATTACAACCGGCGTGAACATCACCACCAAAGATTTATTTACACTTTTCCCAAAAGGGCCGGCCAAAAAAGTGGCGCACATCGCGGGTTTGGGCAAACCAGAGGGATGCGTCTAATTTAGTTGCTGGTGATTGGTTGCTAGTTGCTGGTAACAACTAGCGACTAGCAACCAATCACCAGCAACCAACAGGAGTTTTTTACAATGGCAGAACAAAACCGACACATCGCTTTTATTTGCTCAAAGGGCGATTTGGATATGGCTTACCCCGCGCTTGTGATGGGCTGGGCCGCGCTGGGCAACGGCATTGACGTGACGATATTCTTCACGTTTTGGGGCATGGACATGATCCGCAAATCTCGTCAGGATCATTTGGAGATCGCGCCGCTGGCGAACACGGCCATGAAGTTCAGCATGATGGGTGTGAAGGGCGTGGACAATGCTGGCATCCCCAACTTCATGGGCGGCCTGCCCGGAATGACCGCCTTTGCCACCAAGTTGATGAAAGACAAGATGGAAAAGCTGGGCGTTCCCACCGTCAAGGAGTATCTGGAAATGCTGGTGGATGGCGGCGCGAACTTGTATGCGTGCAAGATGTCGGTGGATATGTTTGACCTGAAAAAGGAAGACATGGTGGATGGCGTAAAAGCCATCGTCACCGCTGGCGACTTCATGGATATGACCGAAGGCGCGCAGATTATTTTTATTTGACGCGAAAGTTTTGAAAAATAGAAAAGCCTGTCATTTTGGCCATTGGGTCAAAAATGGCGGGCTTTTTTTATGCTTCTTAACCAAAGCTTGTAATAAACAACTCTCGCAATTCTTCTGCGCTGGGCTGGCGCGGCGAAGAAAAGATCACCGTGTCGCTCATGGCATTGTCAATCAAGTGATCCAGCGCGGCGTCAAATGCTGGGCGTGAAATGCCCGCCTCGGCGATGGTCAGCGGCGCGTTGATCTCGCGCATGAGGGCACGAACTTTGGCCGCCAAAATCGCGCCTGCCTCTGCCTCATCCGCAGACGGCCAGCCCATGAACCGCGTGATGTCTTGATAGCGCGTAACGCCATCTCCTGCGCAAAACTCAATGGAGTGGGGGAGAAAGATGCCACACGCCCGCCCATGCGGAATGCCCAGCAACGCGCCCGCCGCATGTGCCATCGAATGCGCAATGCCCAGCATGGAGTTGATGTAGCCCAGCCCGGCGATAGCCGCTGAGAGCGCCATCTTTTCGCGCGCCGTGATGTCATCCCCATGTTTGACAGCTTGCGCCAAATGCGCAAACGCAAGCTGCGCCGCCACCAAACACAGCCCATCGCTAAATTCGTTGTGCCAGGTCGAGACATAGCCCTCGATGGCTTGGGTGAGCGCATCCAGCCCGGTATCTGCGGTGAGTTTTGGCGGCATGGAGGCCGACATGAGCGGGTCTACGATGGCGTAATCTGGCACGGCCTGCGGGTGGCCGCTGCCCAGCTTGCGGGCCACGCCGTTCTCATCGTGCAGGGTGACCACAAACGCCCAAGTGGCCTCGCTGCCCGTCCCAGAAGTGGTTGGGATGGCGATCATGCCCGCCTTTTTGCGCAGGCTGATGGGGCCGAGCGGGCTGATGTCTTCCACATTCAGGCCGGGGTTCTCGTGCAAAATCCACACCGCTTTGGCCGCGTCCATGGCGCTGCCGCCGCCCACGCCAATGATCCAATCTGGCAAAAATGCGTTGGCGTGCTGAACGGCGCGCAGGATGGTGGGCAGAGACGGCTCCGGCTCAACCTCATCAAAAACCGCTTGCTGCATGTGGCCGAGGTGGCCCTGAACGGGCGCGAGCAATCCCAGCTTGCGAATGGACGGGTCGGTAATGATGAGCGCCCGCGTTCCAGAAATCTCGTTCAGGTGGGTTAGGGCATCTTCGCCAAAAACAATGGTGGGTGAGCGGAAGAACCACATGATTTTATCGGCTGCTTCTCAAAATTAAACCGGTGGCGTGGCTGACTTCGCCAACTTCGTGCACATGCGTCTCGGTCATGTTTTGCACCAAATCATCGCGGAACTCTTCTGGCACGCTGATGGATATCAGGCCGAACTCATTTGTGGCGATGTCGATGAGCAGCCTGGCGGGCGAGAAACCCATCGGCATGTCATACACTTTGTTTTTGAACGAGGCCGCCACCGCTCGCGCGGTTGGCTCGTCAATTTCAAAGCCGCAAATTTCGTGCAAAAAGTAGTGCATGACATTCCACCCGCTGAGCGGGCCAAGCAGCACTTCGCTCTCGGTCACGCCAAACTGATCCAGCGCGTGCGCCTCGTAGGTTGAGGCGTTGTTCAGCACGGCTTTGGTGTGTACACCCGCTGCGTGGGTGCGGTTGGTCAGGCTCACCGGCTCTTTGCTGGGCACCAGTTTGCGCAACTTGTCGGCCATCATTACATTGATTGGATACGACCCGCGCAAATGGTAGTTGTCTAAATAGTCGTAGTTTTTGTCCACGAACAAATTAAAAATCAGCCCGGTCATGCTGGTAATGCCGCTGCGTTCGCCAATGCCGAGCAGGGTGGTGTTGATGTATTGCATCCCGCTGCGCACGGCTTCCATCGCGTTGATGATGGCGAAACTGCGGTCATCGTGAAAGTGGCCTTCCAGCGCCACATTTGGGTAGCGCTCGCGCAAGCGTTGCACACGCTCGCGCACGCTGGCGGGGGTTGCCACGCCCACCGTGTCTGGTGTGCCAAATCTGTCCACCAGCGGGGCCACCTCGTCATACACGCGAAACAAGTTCAGCTCGCTGGTGCGAAAGGCGTCTTCGCCGCTGAAACGCAAAATGATGTTGGGGTGATTTTTGCGCACATCCTCCAGCAACTCGCGCGCCAGCTTGGTGATCTCATCAATGCCCATCCCATGTTTGTGAGAAACCGAGACATCGCTGGTGCCAATATACATGTTCAGGCCATCGGCCCCGGCTTTGATGGCGGCCTCGACATCGGCGGGGTGGCACCGCACGTGCGCCAGCAAAAAAGTGTAGCCCTTTTGCACAATCAGTTCGTCGCGGGCTTGGCGAATGGCGGCAAAATCTTCGGCTTCTTTGGAGCTTACGCTGGGCGCGAACAACTCCAGGAATTTCACGCCATACAAAATTAATGCGCGGGCAATTTCAATTTTGTCCTGGGTGGTGAAAAAATATTTGTAGTGATCGTGGAGAAGAGAAGATTGCTGACCCTCGCGCAGGGTCACATCTACAATTTCCAGCTTGCGGGGAATGTAGTCTCGAAAACTAAAAGCCATGTTTAGTGCAAAGGCCAAAGTGCAAAGAAGACCGAAGGCGGAGGACGGGAGACGGCTAATTTGCCTTCGGTCTCCCGCCTTTTGCCTAGCGCATCAATGCTCAGCCCCGGTTCTTTTTAGTATTTGCGTTCTTGTGGTTGGTAATTGGTAATCACCACCGGCTTGCTTTTGATCTCAACTGCGCCGTTTTTCCAAATCATGGAATGCTTGAGGAAGTTGGCGTCGTCGCGTTTATCGTAGTCCTCGCGGAAGTGCCCGCCGCGGCTTTCCTTGCGCCACAACGCGGCCTCGGCGGTGATCTCGGCTACGTCCAGCAGACAGCCCAGCTCCCACGCTTCCATCAGGTCGGTGTTCCATTGCAAACCTTTGTCTTGGATGGACACATTCTGATACCGCGCTTGCAACTCTTTGATTTTTGCGATGGCCTCCAGCAGACCGGGGCCAGTGCGATTCACGCCCACCTTGTCGTCCATCATCTCTTGCAGTTCTTTGCGGAGGGCGCCCACACGCTCGGTGCCAGTGCCATTTTTGATGGCGTTCAGGCGGGCTTCGGCAACCTTGGCCACATTTTCTTTGTCAACATTGCGGAAAACTGCCCCGCTCTTGACATACTTCGCCATCTCAATTCCGCCAATTTTGCCAAACACAACAAGGTCCACCAGCGAGTTGGTGCCGAGCCGGTTTGCCCCGTGCACGCTCACGCAGGCCACCTCGCCCGCCGCATAAAGACCTTCCACCACGTTGCCTTTTTCGTCAATCAGCACCTGGGTTTTGGTGTTGGTTGGCACGCCGCCCATGGCGTAATGCGCGGTGGGCTGAATGGGCACGGGTTCTTTGATTGGGTCAACGCCCTGATACACGCGGGCAAACTCGATGATGTCGGGCAGGCGCGTCTCAAGATAGTGCGCGTCAATGCGCTTCGGGTTGCCATCCTTTGCAAAATATTTGTTGATCTCTTCCGGGCGGAAGTCCAAATACACGTAATCCTTTCCGCCAATTCCACGCCCTTCGCGGATTTCTTTGTAAATATAGCGCGAGCAAATATCGCGCGGGGCGAGGTCTTTGAGCGTGGGCATGTATCGCTCCATAAAGCGTTCGCCCTTGTCGTTCAGAAACACCGCGCCTTCGCCGCGGGCCGCCTCGCTGAGCAAAATGCCCAGCTTATACACGCCGGTTGGATGGAACTGGAAAAACTCCATGTCCTCCAGCGGAAGATGATTTCGCAGGGCAATCGCGGGGGCGTCGCCCGTGAGCGAGTGCGCGTTGCTGGTCACTTTCCACATCTTGCCGTTGCCGCCAGTTGCCAGCAATGTGGCCTTGCTGTGAAAGATGTGCAACTCGCCGGTGCGCAACTCCACCGCAACTACGCCGTTGCATTTGCCGTTCTCAATAATCAGATCCACCATCTGAAACTCATCGTAAAACTTCACATCGTTTTTGATGCAGTTCTGGTAGAGCGTTTGCAAAATCATGTGGCCGGTGCGGTCTGCGGCATGACAAGCCCGCATCACTGGCTGTTTTGTCACGTTGTTGGTGTGGCCGCCAAACCGCCGCTGAGAAATTTTGCCTTCCGGGGTGCGGTCAAAGGGCAGGCCGTGATGTTCCAGATCAATCACCGCGTCAATCGCCTCGCGGCACATGATCTCCACCGCGTCCTGATCGCTCAAATAATCGCCGCCCTTGATGGTGTCAAACGCGTGCCACTCCCAGTGGTCTTCTTCAATGTTGCCCAGCGCTGCGCCAATGCCGCCTTGTGCCGCGCCGGTGTGCGAGCGGGTGGGGTATAGCTTGCTGATGACGGCCGTGGATTTGACTTCCTTGCTGGCATACAAGGCGGCCATCAGGCCCGCGCCGCCTGCGCCAATGACAAGCGCGTCATGCTGATGATACTGAGGCATTGTGGATAATTTCTCCTTTTATATTACGCGTTCCATTTTAACCGCAATTTGAGATTGGATGTTGGCGATGAGCGCGGGCTTGTTATTTAATACCCAATAAAATAACGATATGCAAAATGAAAACCAAACCGTCGAAGCATGCATCAACATTGGGCCAGCCGAGCGCAAAAAGCGCATGCGCATGGGGGTGATGGGGTTTGTGCTGGGCGCTGCGCTTGCCATTGCGTTGATGGCGCTCCGCTTGCCAAATGAAGTGCGGCTGATCACATTTGTGCCGTTCATGTTGGGCGGCGTTGGCCTGTTTCAAGCGTTGGACAAAACCTGCGTGTATTACGCCATGCGAGATTCCATCAACATGGATGACGGCGAACACAAGATTGAGGACGATGGGTTGAAGACCGCCTTGCGCCAAAAGGCCAACACCGTTTTGGTAAAGGCGGGCGCGCTGGCCTTCACGCTGGCCATGTTTGCGTATGTCTTGCCGTGATTTAGGTTAAGAGGTCAGATTGCGCGTTCCCAATTCAGCAGAATTTCATTTCAACCCAACTGAAACGCATCGCCATCAGGGTAAGGGAACCATTCTGGGTCGGCCTCTGCGGTTGGAGCAAGGATCACCATCTTGGATCGGCGAAATTGCTCCAGCCCTTCGGCCCCTAATTCACGACCCATCCCCGTGAGTTTGCGCCCGCCAAACGGCACGGCATCGTTGTCATTTAAAGGCGTGTTTACCCACACAATCCCAGATTCAATTTCGCGCGTGGCGCGCATGGCTTCGTTTAAGTCGTTGGTGTAAATATTTGCGCCCAGTCCCATCTCGGAATCATTCGCCAGCGCAATGGCCTCGTCCAAACTGCTCACTTTGCAAATGGGCGCCAGCGGCCCAAAACACTCGCCGTGCATGATGTCCATGTCGTGACGGGTTTCAATCACGGTTGGTTCGTAATACCAGCCCTTTGGCAAATGCGATGGCCGCTGGCCCCCGCACACAACTTTTGCGCCCTGCGCAACGGCTTGGTTTACCAGCCTTTCCACGCGGTTGCGTTCTTTTTCAGAAGCCATTGGGCCAATATCAACTTTCTCCAAGCCACTGCCCACGCGCAGGGCGCGGGCTTGCTGTGCCAGCGCGCCAATAAACGCGTCGTAAACATCGGCGTGAATATAAAACCGTTCAGCCGAGGTGCACACCTGGCCGCAATTCAAAAAGGCTGCAAACGCCGCGCCGCGGGCCGCCACTTCAATTGGCGCAGATGGCATCACGATAAACGGGTCATTGCCCGATGCCTCGATCAGGGCGGGCTTAAAACGCTTGCCCGCCGCCTGTGCCACCGATTGCGCCGCGGGAACGCTGCCCGTAAAAGCTACTCCATGCGTGCGCGGGTGCTCAACCAGTGCGCGCCCAACCGCCGCGCCACCGGTGAGCGTTTGCACCAAACCGGGTGGCAAATGGGCAAAGGCTTGCATGGTCAAAAGCAGGGTGATGGGTGTTAGTTCCGATGGCTTCACGATGATGGCATTACCTGCGGCCAATGCGGCGGCAGCCTGCCATCCAAACAACAACACCGGGTAGTTAAACGGAACAATAGATGCGATCACGCCCAGTGGCTCTTTTAACGTAAGGTGCATTTGTCCGGCGATGGCCGCGCCCGCCATGCGCCCTTGCTCGTGCCTTGCCAGCTCGGCGTAATACCTAAACGAAGAAGCAGAAGCGCCACCCTCCCAATTGGATTCCCTAAAGGGCTTGCCCATCTCGCGGGTCATGCACTCGCCAATTTCGGGAGCCAACTCTTCCAGTCGCGTGGCTGCGTGGTGCAAGGCGTTGGCTCGCTCCAACGCGCTTTGCGCCCACCATTCACGTTGGGCCGAATTCGCGGCGGCCACCGCACTCTCAATTTCATCATGCCTGGCTTCGGCAAAAGCGGCGCACGTTTCTTCGGAGGCCGGGTCTATGACTGCAACCGATGCGCCTGCGCTTTTTACAAATTCGCCATTCACGTAAAGATGATTTGAAAGCTGGCGCATTTGATTTTGAATTGGGGTGTCTTGATTCATCGCAACTCCTGCTTGTTTAACATTTGCCTTGTGTCCTTGAATTTTATCCGCGCCACACATTGACTTGCGGCGTAAAATATCAATCAAGCCATGCCTCTTGCCGCAGACTTTATCCGGATAAAAATTGACGCGGCCTTGCGCGCCCGCGCGGTGGCCGAGGTTCCCGCGCGGCAAATGCGCCGCACCCGCGCCTCGCCCGCCGACGCCTACTTGGGCATTTTGGGTGAGCTGGCCTGGGCGGTTTGGCGATACGGCGATGCCGCCCAATTTGATACGCTGGGCACAAAAGGCCAGGTGGATGACGCGCGGAGTGGCGTGGAGATCAAGACCTCCAAAACCCGGGTGGATGTGCGCTCGCATTTGATGGTGCGTGAGGACTACGCCCAAAAACGCCGCGCCGCGTTTTACGTGCTGGCGCTGGTGCCGTTTGCGCAGGTGGATGGCGCCGAGACCGATGTGTTTTTGTGCGGATGGGCCACGCACGATGAATTGGTGGCCCGCCCGCCGGTGGAGCGCGTCTCGCGTCACACCGGCAAGCCCCAGGGTTACAAGTGTTACGAAATTTTGTGCGCCGACTTGCATGGGATGAGAGAGTTGAGGCTTGGTTGAAAGACGGAAGACGGTGTTTAGGCGGATTTCGTCTCCCGTCGCCCGTCGCCCGTCCTTTCCCATCTCCCGCGTAAAATTACGTTGAACAATCATGACCAACAAATTTATCGCCATCGCGGGAAACATGGGCGTGGGCAAGTCCACGCTGACCAAGCTGGTGGCGCAACACCTGGGCTGGGCGCCGATCTACGAGGCCGTGGACGAAAACCCTTATCTGTCTGACTTTTACGCGGACATGCAACGCTGGAGCTTCCACTCGCAGGCGTTTTTTCTTTCGCGGCGCGTGGCGCAGCACAAAGAATTGATGAGCCGCCCGGAGCCAATTGTGCTGGATCGCAGCGTGTATGAGGATGCCGAGATTTTTGCGCAAAACTTATATTTGCGCGGCTCCATGTCCGAGCGCGACTGGCGCACTTACGAGGGCTTATACAAAACGATGGCGACCCTGCTGCGCCCGCCGGATGTGATCGTGTATCTTCGCGCAGAAGTGCCCACGCTCGTCAAGCGCATCCGCCAGCGCGGGCGCAATTTTGAGCTGTCTATTTCGATGGATTATCTCTACGCGTTAAACGATTTGTATGACCGCTGGGCCAACGATTTTACGTTGTGCCCAGTGCGGGTGATTCAAACCGATAACACCGACTTTTTGTATAACCCAGATGACCTTGCGCGTGTGTTGGCGATGCTGGCTGAGTGAAAAAGCGAGTCTCGTCGCTTTGTCACTTGACCACCGGCATCGCGTCGGCGGCGGCGTTGGCCGCGACCGAGAGGGCATACACCCATGCCGTGCCATCTGGGCTGGCGGTGGTTTTCACCTTCCACCAAAGTCCGTTGGCCGATTTGCCAATCACTTCGAATTCCGCGCCAGAGTCCGAGATGGAAAAAAGCCGCGACGAAAGATTGGTGGAAATGCGCGCCCCAACCTGATTCTTGACCACCGTCAACATGGGCTTTGTTTGCCCAATAATTTTCTGGGCGTTGGCGTCTGGCGTGGCCCAGGTAGCCATCACCCACGCCATGCCGTTTGGCGAAAGCGTGGTGGCGACCCGATAAAACTTGTTGTCTGCGCTCACGCCGCGCAATTCCATTTTTGTGCCATTCAACACCGAGCCGTATGTGCTGGCGGTCTCGGAAGGCAGCGTGCGCAAAAGCAGCCGCGCGCCTTGCGTGGCAATGGTGAGCATTGGGCGCGTGGATGCAGAAATGGTCGCGGGTGTGCTTTGTGGCGCGGCGGGCAGGGATGGGGCAGGGGCGGGCGTAAATACCGATGAGCCATCACTGGTGACGACCGAATTGCTGACCCATGCCACCCCGCCGGGAATGGCCGAGTGCGAGACTTTCCACCAGTTGCCATCAGAACTGCTGCCCACCACTTTGAGCATAAGGCCGTACCCAGCCTGTGCGATGACATTGCCATCCAAACTTGGCGCATCGCGCAAATTGGCTTGGTCTACCGCGATGATGACCTGGCCCGCCGGAGCCGCAGCGGGAGCAACTGGCGCAACCGGCGCGGGCGCAACGGGTGCAGAGGTTGACTGGGGCGCAGGCGCGGCCGGTGGCTGAGTGGGCACGGGCGCGGGCGCAGGTGCGCTTCCTGCGCCAATGACCACCAGCGAGGCGTCATCGGCCACCGTGTCGTTGTGCTTCACCGGATACTCCGCGTCCGTGTCTAAAATTACCGTGGCCCAGCCGGTCTTGGTTACACCCTCCACCGTAAGTTGAAAATAATTATCGTATTGGCGCGTCCAGCCGCTGCACACGGTATTTGCGTCAAACACGGGGTGCACTTGCACCCGCCCAAGCTGGTCTATGCAAATGCGGGCTTGTAACGCGCCATCTTGCGTAGATTGGCCGGAGTCGTTGTTAGAGGACCACTGGCGCACCCACATGCTAAAGCGCAGGCGCGAGTTGATCGGGATGTTCTGCACAGTTTGCTGCACGCCCGCCGAGTGGTTGATGGATTGAAAGTTGAAGAACCTTAACGCAGTGGGCGCGGTATGCACGTTGTCCGGGTGTTCCAATCCGGCAAGATTGTATTCTGGGGTGCGGTTTACCACATCGGTTTGGGCGTTGGCAGGGCGGCAGGCCCAAAACGCCGACCAATACGCGGGCACCGCCACCGAGCTGAGCGAGACGCCATTGCCGCAAATATCCACCATCCAGGATGTTGGGTAATTAAAGTCGCCATTTTTAAGCAGGTTGGGGCCGGGCGCTTGCGCTTGGGCAGGCCGGGCGCCCATCATGGGGATGGCTAATGCGGCGCAAGCCAACCCGCGCAAAAAAACAATTTTTGTTAAAGCTAAGGTTTTCATCTGCTTTGACATTTTAGCCCTTTTGATGAAGACACAAGGGCTTGTGATGTATCATCCTTAAGAATAGTTTTGCAACTTTTGCAGCCGTATCGCGTATTAAAAATTGTCATTGGTCTTGCGACAAACGTGAAAAAGGCTACACTTATAAAGCAACGCAGGTAAAGACGTTGCGCAAATTCCGAGGAGGACTTTAATAATGGCGAAGTTTGAACGAGTTGAAGAAATTGATGTGCTGCCCGACAAGGTCTGGCAGGTTTTGTCCGTTCCCTCATCGTGGGATGAGTTTTTGCCCGATGTGGCTGATGTTCAGGTTGGTGGCGAGGCCACGACCGGCGCTGCCTTTTATTACACCGCCCCCGGCGGCAAACAGGGCGCGGCGCATGTGGTCAAGGCCGATGCCAACCGCTACTTGGAAGTGTTGACCGAGGTGGAGGGCCACCAGACCCGCCATCGCTTTACGCTGGCGCCGCGCATGGGCGGCTTGCTTGGGCTGGGCGGGGCCAACGGCACCCGTGTGGACTACGTGATGGAATACACCCCCCCTGGCGGCTTCATTGGCGCGTTTGTGGCTGGCGGCAACCCCGTGGATCTGATGAAAATCAAGACCGCGCTGGATAAGCTGGAGAAAGTGGCCGAAAGCCCGGATAACATCAACGCGGGCAAAACAGGGCAACTGCCCACCCTCAAGTCATAGGGATTTCATGAGCGTTTTATGACGCGCATAAATCAAAACAATTTTTTAAGGAGATAAAAACATGGGAATTATTGCAACTTTGGTTCTTGGCGCTTTGGCAGGATGGATTACCGGCAAGCTGATGCACAGCACGTATGGACTGATTGGCGATATTATTCTAGGCATCGTCGGCGGCATCGTCGGCGGCTTTTTGGCCGGTCTGGTGGGTCTTGGAGATATGGTCTCTGGCCTCAACCTCACCAGCCTGATCGTCTCGGTTTTGGGCGCGGTGCTTGTGGTTGCCATTGCTCGTTTCCTGCGCAAAGGCTAGGCCTGCGCGGTATCCATCAAATAAAAAAGCCAGAGCAAACCTCCCTGGCTTTTTTTGTTTGATGCTCTTGGTTCACAAACCCAGGTAAGCTGATCGAATGTAATCATCGTGCAGCAGCTTGTCTGCGGCGTCGCTGCGGGTCATGTGGCCGGTCTCCAGCACATATCCGCGATGCGCGTGACTGAGCGAAACTTCCACATCTTGTTCCACGATGAGAAGCGAGGTGCCTTGCTCGCGGTTGATTTGTTCCGCGGCCTCAATGATGTTATCTACAATGAGCGGCGCGAGACCGAGCGAGAGTTCGTCAATCATCAAGAGTTTGGGCTTGGCCATCAGCCCTCGGCCAATGGCCACCATTTGTTGCTGCCCGCCAGAGAGTTTGCCCGCTGGGTCTTTTAGCTTTTTCTCCAGCGCGGGGAAGAGGTGCATCACCATGTCGTAGCTGCGGTTCACCTCTGCGCGGTCTCGCCGAGAGAACGCGCCTTGCATTAGATTTTCTTTTACTGTGAGGCCGGGGAACAGCCGTCGCCCCTGCGGCACATGGATGATGCCGAGATTGACAATTTCATCGGATGGCGCGTGGGTGATATCGCGCCCATCAAACATGATTTTGCCGCTGCGCGCGGGCACGATGCCGGAGATGACCGAGAGCAGCGTGGTTTTGCCCGCGCCGTTTGAGCCAACCAGCGCCACAATTTCCTGATCGCGCACCTCCATTGAGACATCCCACAAAACTTGAATTTGCCCGTAGCCCGCGCTTACTTTTTCTATGCTTAGCATGATTTACCCCGCTTTTTCGTGTTGTCTTTGCATATATCGCTGCCCCAGATACGCCGCGATGACGTTTGGATCATTCAGCACCACATCCGGCGCATCATCGGCAATCTTTTTGCCAAAGTCCAGCACCATGATGCGATGCGAGAGGGCTTTGATGGCTTTCATGACATGTTCTACCACCAGCAGGCTGATTCCGTCTGCGTGAATTTGTTTGAGCAGTTCTACGGCGCGGTCAATCTCGGCCGTATGCAACCCGGCCATCACCTCATCTAGCAAAAGCACTTTGGGGTCCATGGCTAAAGCGCGGGCAAGCTCCAGCCGTTTCAAATCGGGGATGGTGAGCCGGCTGGCGTCGGCGGAGATCTTATCTTTCATGCCCACGCGGGTGAGGACTTGCTCAGCGCGGCCAAACGCCTCGCTGGCGCTGCGTTTTGCGCCGCCCGCGCCAAACATCGCGCCCACCGCCACGTTCTCTAACACAGACAAGTTGCGAAATGGCCGCACCACCTGAAATGTGCGCGCCAGCCCAATGCGCCCCATGCGGTGCGGATGTGAGACGGACACATCGCGCCCAAGAAATTCAATTTTCCCGCTGGATGGCGGGTAGAGCGCCGTGACTACATTGATAAAAGTGGTTTTGCCAGCGCCGTTAGGGCCAATCACGCCCAGAATTTCACCTTCGTGCAAAGTCATATTCACGTTCGAGAGCGCCATCAGCCCGCCAAATGTTTTGGTTAGACCTTGCGTTTGCAGAACAAGTGGTTTTGTGCTCATGATTTTTTATTTAACAAGGGTGACCTTGATGGACAGGACGACAAGATTAGGCTTTGTTCAAATTCATGCCTGGTTGTCTCGCGGGTTTTTGAGCAGCGCGGCCAGAGTGAGCTTTCTGCGCCCGCTCAAATATTCATATAGACCGCGCGGCAAAAAGATGATGGTGAGAATGATGATGATGCCGAGCAGCGCAGGCTGAATGCCGGGAAAGTTAAACAGCAACCACGTGCTAAGCGGCAGCAAAATCATCGCCCCAAGGATTGGGCCAACCACCGTCCCCGTGCCGCCAAGAAGCGTGATCAAAATGGGCGTTGTGCTATACAACGGGTTAAAAATGGCCTCTGGTGAAATGGCGGTGTTGTAATACGCATAAATGCCGCCAGTGATTCCCACGATAAAGCAGGCCAGCACCCATGCCAGCGTTTTGTAGAGCGTGGCATCAATCCCCAGCGCCTTCGCGCCTTCTTCGTTTTCTCGGATGGCGAGCCATCCAAACCCCAGTTTATTGCGGCTGATGAGATACGTGATGACCGCGCTCAAAATGGTGAGCATCAGGAAAATGTAATAAATTAATGTGTAAAAATCTTTGTCGGTGTTGAGCGGTAAGTTAAGTCCAATACCGCCACCGGTTACGTCATCCCAGCCGGCTACAATTTCTCGCGCGGCATTGGCGATGCCCAGCGTAGCCACTGCAAAGTAATGCCCACGCAAGCGCAGCAACGCCGGGCCAATGAGGAATGACAGCAGGGAGCAGATCACCCCGCCCAGCAGCACCGCCGGCGCAAAGTCCCAGTGCATCTTGGCCATCATCACCCCGGTGACGGTTGCCCCAATGCCAAAAAAGGCCACGTTGCCAAACGCAGAGTAACCTGTATACCCGCCAATAAAATTCCATGCCAGCGCCATCACGGCATACATGAGCGCCAGCGTGATGGTGCGCAAAAGGAACCCGGACGCGCCAAACAACGGCAAGAGCGCCATCGCCGCAAACAACAAGCCGCACACAATGTAAAGTATTTTGTCCCCGCGTGTCATGGTTTATTCCGCCTTTCCACTGGTGAATGGTTTTCCAAATAACCCTTGCGGGCGCAACAACAACAGCACAACCAGAAGCACGAACGACACCGCGTCTTTTAACGCAGGGGCATAAAACCCCACAAAAACTTGTATCAGCGCGATAATCATGCCGCCAGCCAGGACGGCGGGCACATTGCCCAGCCCGCCCAGCACCGACACCAGAAACGCATACACGGTGTATCTGGCGCCTGCATCCGGGGTGAAGGACGTCGTCATGCTCACAAGGCTGCCAGCCGCGCCTGCCAGCATCGTGCTCAGGCCAAAGGTTAGCGCATAAATAGGCGCCACTTTCACGCCCGTGAGCCGCGCCGCGTCCAGATCCATCCCCGTGGAACGGATGGCGTTGCCCTGACGTGTGCGGGTAAGAA
>Ga0209582_1000512_pt1 | contig 23754 bp, 18 predicted proteins | sample KloWWTmetKNB5Kit_FD_187176 | JGI IMG/M metagenome (GOLD analysis project Ga0209582, IMG submission 187176) | Active sludge microbial communities from Klosterneuburg, Austria, studying microevolution and ecology of nitrifiers - Klosterneuburg... | ecosystem: Engineered > WWTP > Aerobic digester >...
TAAGTCTAACGATCTCAGCTAGAGGCGCTTGATCTCCCAGCATACTGTATATACCTTCAGCAATAATCAGCGTTGTTTCAACACGCGCTCCCAGTCGACGCAGGCGCTTTTCCATATCGACCATATCATTATGTTTAAAGCGAATGATATCTGCGCCACTGAGAATACAGCCATCATAAATACTCGCATGAGAATCACCATCAATCAATACAGTGTCTCCGGGACCTACCAAACCAGAAATAGTCCCTAAGTTAGCTTGATAACCGGTTGTAAACACGATGCCAGAGCCACAACGATAAAAATCGGCAAATTCCCTTTCTAGAGCTCGGTGTCCAAAATAGCTGCCATTTGCCATCCGAGAACCGGTAGTACCCGTACCTTCCTTATCAATAGCTTCATGCGCCGCGCGGATGCACTCCGGCGCAAAGGTAAGTCCCAAGTAGTTGTTAGTTCCTAGCAGAAGGACACGACGGTCACCAATCCTAGCTTCCGTCGCTGAGTAAACTTCTTCTATTGGAATGCCAAAAGCACCAACGCCATTGGGTAAAAGTGCTTTTCTTGCCGCAGCCGATGCGTCTAATTTCTCAAGTAAATTCATCATGCTTCTGATTTGATTTTGTATACTAAGTCGGCTAATTCACCAACAGTCTGAATATCTGTTAATGCATTAATGGGAATTGAAATGTCAAAGGTATCTTCAATTTCCATAATCAGATTCAACAGCTTGATTGAATCAATGGACAATTGACTAATTAAATTAGTTTCAAGTGTAATCTGAGCATCGGTATTAGCTATACTATTTAAACGATCACAAAGAAGCTGTGTGATTTCTTGGTAACTACTTTCAGTCATAAGTTGATTCAGGATAGTTAAATTCGAGCTAGATTACTTTAGATAATACATCTTGTAAACGAATACTAGGTTTCCATGCTGGAAGCGCACGGATCAAAGCGGAATTATCACATACCCAGTTGCTATGTTGTAACTCATTCACTTTTCCAGGAGTCAACATGGGAGAGTAATGACAAAAGCGAGCAATCCATAGATTGAATAAAGCGATACCTCTGATCAAAACATTAGGTATCGCTATGCAACGAACCGGACGTTTCCATATTTGTTGCGCTAAAACGGATAAGCTTTGATAACTGTACCCATTCGGCACGCCATCATCTAGTTCAAAAATACCATTGATATCGGTATCAGAATCCAACCAGAGCTGAATGGCTGCGATTAAATCTTCTACATGGATTAAGCCGAACCGATTATGTATTTTCCCAATTACGGGAAGCAGTCCACGATGCATCGCCTGGAAAAGAGGTTTTAATTCTTTATCTCCCGGACCATAAACTGCAGTAGGTCGAAATATCGTCCATGACAGCTGATCTGAGTATTGAATAAGCTGTTGCTCAGACAAATATTTACTTTGAGCATACCAAGACAGCTCGGGTTGCCTTGCCGCTAAAGATGAAATAAGCAGAAAGCGGGGAGATTGTTTCTGTTCAGAGATAGCCCGCAGGAGATTCTTAGTACCTTGGACATTGATATGCGAAAATTCTTCAAAAGAATTTCCTCGGACTGTTGCAGCACAGTGAATGACAAACGCCACACCATTAACTAAATGATGTAGCGCAGTTAAATTATCCAAGTCACCGTGTATCCAATGGATCGAATCTCTACTATCAGATCGATATGTCCGTGTAAGCGCACGAACCTTCCATCCATCTTCAACCAATCTTTGAATCAGCACATTACCAATGAAACCAGTAGCACCTGTTACAGCTACCAATTTTGACATGCTTTTTTTATCGATCGCCAGACTCTACGACAGATAATTGACCTGTAAGATTTGTTCTCTGAATATAGCCTTGTCGCGCAGCAAAGCGTGAAAGCTTTCCAGAAGAGGTCCGTGGCAAAGTATGCGGTGGAACTAACTCAACAACACAATTCACACCAAATGCCATATAAACTAGTTGCTGTAATCTCGTAGTCAATGACTGCCTTTCCGTCACAGATGTAAGTCTGCACTCAATAACCAAAACGATAGTTGTTGTCCCATCTTCATCATTCACGCCAAACGCTGACGCCTCACGAGATCTCACTTCTGGTTGCTGTTCTGCCAACTCTTCTATATCTTGCGCACGAATATTGCGGCCATTCACAATTATCACATCAGTACGGCGCCCAGTGATATATAGATCCCCTTCAAAAAGGAAACCGATATCTCCTGTATCTAACCAGTTCCCGGGTTTCAGTGCTTTGCTAGTTTCCTCTATATTATTATAGTAACCCATCATTACACTTTCACCTTGCACCAGAACACTTCCAACCATCATTTCAGATAATTGCTGACCATCTTCATCGATTATCTTAACAATATGACCTGGCAAGGGGCGCCCACAATTTACAAATTCATTTTGTTTACGCCCATCAGCCTGTAATCGCACAGCCATTCTTTTGTCAATAAGTGCTTTACTATCTATTTGGATACTCTTGCACCCTGTTCCAATTTTTGAGAATGTAACAGCAAGGGTTGACTCAGCAAGACCGTAACACGGCAGAAAAGCATTTTCATCAAATCCTGCTGATGAAAACTTTTCCGCGAAATTCCTCAGGGTTTCGGGCCTAATCATTTCGGCACCAATACCAGCTGCTCTCCAACAACTAAGATCTAATTCTTTCAAATCAGATTCGCGAACACGCAAACTGCAGAGCTTAAGACCGAAAGGTTGACTAAATGCAACAGTGCAACGATTGCGACTAATTAGACGCAACCATTGCAAGGGTCGTATTGCAAAGTCCCGTGTTGCAAGATAATCAACAGAAATTTGTGTAACCATTGGGGCAAGAACCAACCCCACTAGCCCCATGTCATGATAAAACGGCAACCATGATGCTGAACGATCATCAGGTTTTATTTCCAATCCATTACAAACGATACCTTGCAAATTACACATCAAGGCGCGCTCAGTTATAACCACACCTCTAGGAGTACGTGTGCTACCCGAAGTAAACTGCAAATAGGCAGTTTCATCAGGATGATTAGGTTTTAATTCAACATCTTTTTCAGGCAACTCACCCAGTTTCCCAGGTGTCCCAACCCATTTCAGACATGTTGCTTCTTGAGCAGCTTCTTCCAAGAAACCAATATAATCAACATTAGCAAGTGCAATACTCGCTTGACTGCTCTCAAGCATACCGCGCAATTGCTGAACATATATTGCATGACTGCCAAGATTCACAGGAACTGGCATTGCAAAAGGCACCAAACCAGCATAGCGGCAAGCAAAAAACAATTCGACAAACTCAGGGGAAGTATCAGCAATGATTGCTACCCGGCTACCGCGAGGCAAATCAAAACCAGATAAACGTTGAGCTAAATTACGAGCATTTTTCCTCAGCAAACTATAAGGCAAAACTGAACGTAAATTACCCTTCGCATCGTAAAAATTATATCCCGTTATTCCCTCGGCTGCATATTCTAAAGCGCTCGTTAGAGTATCAAAACCTGCTAACTGCTGAGTTAGTGTATTGAGTGTCGGTGTCGGTGTTATTTGCGACTCGCTTGAAGGTTGAAAATCAAACGCTTGCGTTAGCGGAGCGTTCAACTTTATTATTGTCGAACTCAAGATCTTCCCCTCGAAGTAATAGTACTTGTCATCTTGCTATCATAAGCAAGAAATTCTGGTTGAGCGCGCCAACGCCGATTACTAATCGTCAATAATGTTCTTTTTGTTGGCTGGAAAATTTTCATTCAAACGCTTACCGCTGACATTGCTTAATAAATATAAGTGTGTCATATTTGACCAAACCGCAGCTTATATAAGGTGCTTTTTCCTGTCAAGGCAATATTAAACCGGTGTTGCATCAAAACAACAAACACCCTTACTAATTTTTCTAGCCGTCTTAAAAAGACAAGGATTGTACCGGATAGCATTTTTTGATCGATAGCTTTCTTCTAACTTCACACATTTACAAAGGCTCGGCATAGCCCAGCAAGTCATTAAAAAACAAGACACTTCAGGTCTCAACTCTTGCTTTTGAAAGGTCGAGAGCATTTTTGTAATTTCCCAGATCTACTTTTGTCCAGAGTGTTCATTTTTTGTGCACATTTGCAGCAAATCTTGCTTTTCCCTTATCTGCCATCCTCCCATTTTAAGCAGATTCATGGCGCGCTACCCCTATGGATCTGTCGGAAAATTCAGAAACACTGCTAGAAACGAAGAATCCAGTATAGTGAACTAAGAAAATCACAAAATGAGCAAAAGTTTTACCTAATTGAAGCTTTTTTACTCTCAACATGCCAAATTAGGCATATTGAGGGCGGATTTGTCCTAGGTATGGCACAACGTAATTCGATCAATCCCCAGCATCATAAGCCGCTTGAGATTGAACACCAGCGCACGAATACCCACCTTAAACTGTACTTTCACCAGCCCACGATAGCGAACTTCTTTATTACGATGCGCAAACACACGTTCATAGGGTTCACGAAAGACTAAAGAGAAATACGCCTCACTTTTTTATGCTTTCCACAGGTCAGAAAGCTTGCGTTTTTTGATCTATTCTTAAATGGTAACTGCCCACATCGAATACGATGCTCAACAATCTTCCTGCTATATTTTAAGTGTCAGAATTATCTGAATATACACTGAAGTATTTTTTGCCATATATAGTTCTTTATCTGGTTAGCAGATTCATATAAAAATAATTTAAATTAATGACTTGAGGTATAGTATGGGAATTCTGTTGTGCAAATCACCCGGTTCATGGCAAAAATGATGGCGGATAATCCCGGCATTGATGGATTACCTGCAAAACTCTTCTTATTTTGGAGGCAAGAATAATGACAACATCTCATATTAATTTAGCTGATCTCGATGGTAGCAATGGTTTTCGCTTGGATGGCGTGACGGAATATGATTACTCGGGCTCGTCAGTTAGTGATATTGGGGATATCAATGGCGATGGATTTGATGACATAGTTGTTGGCGCTCCTGGCGCAGATCCGAACGGGGCTGATTCCGGTGCTGGCTATGTGGTATTTGGTAAGGCATCAGGGTTTGATGCGACGATGCGCTTATCCGATCTTGATGGCAGTAATGGTTTCAGACTGAATGGAGTAGCTGCATATGATAGATTAGGGAGAGTTTTCAGCAATGCTGGAGATGTGAATGGTGACGGTTTGGATGATTTGATTATTGGGGTATATACAGCTGATCCGAATGGCAGAAATTCTGGGGCCAGTTATGTGGTGTTTGGTAAATCTTCAGGTTTTAGTGCGACGCTGGAGCTATCTATCCTGGATGGAGAAAATGGTTTTCGCTTAGATGGTTTCTTTGAAAATAACAACTTGGGTCGCTCAGTCAGTGGCGCAGGAGATGTCAACGGAGACGGTCTTGATGATTTGATTATTGGCGCTTATGGTGCTAATCGGATTGATTCTGGCTCCAGCTATATAGTATTTGGTAAATCTTCAGGTTTTGATGCGACGATGGATTTATCTAGCCTAAACGGTAGTAATGGTTTCCGCCTGGATCGTGTAGCGAGAGGAGACGAAGTAGGCTATTCGGTCAGCAATGCTGGAGATGTGAATGGTGACGGATTGGCTGATCTGATTATAGGCGCTCCTAATGCAGATTCGAACAGTGACTCCTCTGGTTCCAGTTACGTGGTGTTTGGCAAAACATCGGACTTTGATGCGACGTTGTACTTATCTGGCCTGGATGGTAGTAATGGTTTTCGTCTGGATGGGGAAGCAGCAAATAACAAATCCGGTCTTTTAGTCAGCACTGCGGGAGACGTCAATGGTGACGGTTTTGATGATTTAATTATTGGTGCTTATAATATCGATCCGTACGGCAGTCATTATGGCTTCAGCTATGTAGTGTTTGGTAAGTCATCGGGTTTTGATGCGACGATGGACTTAAGTAACCTTAACGGCAACAACGGTTTCCGTCTGAACGGTGTGGATAACGGTGAGCCAGTAGGAGGTTTGCCAGTAGGAGGTTCTATAGTCAGCAGTGCTGGAGATGTGAACGGTGACGGATTTGATGATTTAATTTTTGGTGCTTATCAAGCTGATCCCAGCGGCCACTCCTCAGGTTCAAGTTATGTAATGTTCGGCAAAGCTTCGGGTTTTCGTGCCACGATGGATTTATCCAGCATCGACGGTAATAATGGTTTTCGCTTGGACGGTGTGTTTGAGTATGATCTATCAGGCGCTTCAGTCAGTGGTGCGGGAGATGTGAATGGTGATGGCTTTGATGATTTGATTATAGGCGCTTGGGGAGCTGATTCAAGTGGTTTATTCTCCGGTTCCAGTTATGTGATTTTTGGCAGCAGCCATTTTAAAGGTATCGTGACATATCCAGGAACGTCAGAGGATGACAATTTCATCGGTACGCCGGCTGGTGAGCGTTTTGAAGGCGAAGATGGCAACGATATCATGATCGGTGGTGGCGGGTCTGATGTATTCCATGGCGATGCGGGAGACGATATTCTCGGCGTATCAGATCTTGACTTCCAGTTTCTGGATGGCGGAGCCGGTACCGATACCTTGGCATTAATTGGAAGTGACATCAACCTGAATCTGGCTGACTTTCAGGGCAAGATCAGAAATATCGAAGCTATCGATTTGACAGGTAGCGGCAACAATACAGTCACATTAACTCTACAAGACTTGCGTAATCCATCAAACGCGCCGCAGACGCTTACAGTGAAGGGTAATGCGGGAGATCACCTAGCCGGGCTTAGCAACACTTGGGAGGATGGCGGTATCCAAGGTGACTTCCACAGGTTTGTGAACCGTAACATACAGTTGTTAGTAGATGTGGAAGTAAGCACGGAACCATTTACATCGGGTGTACGCAACATATCTAATCTTGATCTGAATGGTAAAAACGGATTTCATATCCTGGATGGAGAAACAACTAATGGGTTTAGTGCCGGAGATGTAAATGGGGATGGTTTTGATGATTTTATAATTTTGGGTTCCCATGTCGTATTTGGTAAAGCTTCGGGCTTTAGTGCTACGATGGAACTATCTAGCATCGATGGCAGCAATGGCTTCAATTTGAATACAGACAGAGCCTATTCTGATTCGGTCAGTACTGCGGGTGATGTCAACGGCGATGGTTTCGATGACTTAATTATTGGTTCTAGGGGAAGTTATTATTCTAATTTTCCCGGCACTAATTATGTAATATTTGGTAAAGCGTCAGGTTTTGATATGGATGCGAATATAACCAGTGTCGATGGTAAAAATGGCTTTCGTATAGATGTGAATGTTTTCAGCTGGGGAGGAAGCCCTGTTGATAACGCGGGGGATGTCAATGGCGATGGTCTTGACGACGTAATTGTACGCGGTGATCGTGGGTTCGATATCGTGTTTGGTAAGAGTTCGAGGGTTGATGCTGTGATGAATGTATCCAGCATCGATGGCAGTAATGGTTTTCACCTATTATCGGGAAATGGTTTGCACCTATTGGGAATAAATGATGTAACTAATGCAGGAGATGTCAATGGTGACGGTTTTGATGATTTGATTGCTAGTGGAACTGAGACATCAGATTCAATTTCAGATTTTAGTTACGTGGTGTTTGGTAAGGCGTCCGGTTTCAGTGCGACGATGGATTTGTCCAGTCTCGACGGCAGCAATGGTTTTCGTTTGGAACATCAAAATCAGCACTTTAACTTTGACTCTGTGAGTAGCGCAGGAGATATGAATGGCGATGGTTTTAGTGATGTAATTATCGGAGATCAAGAAGCTAATTCCAGCTATGTGGTGTTTGGTAAGGCATCCGGTTTCAGTGCGACGATGGATTTGTCCAGTCTCGATGGCAATAGTGGTTTTCGTGTGGATGGAGAGTTGAGCGGTGATCATTCAGGAAGACTAGTAAAAAGTGCAGGGGATTTCAACGGCGACGGATTTGATGATGTGATTATTGATGGAGACGGTCTCCACTACGTGGTGTATGGGAAAGCAACGGGGTTCGATGCTGTGATAAATCTTTTGGATTTAAATGGGGACAACGGCTTTCGTCTGGATGGCATGAATGGAGTAGCAGGTGAATATTCTAGTTCATTGAATGGTGTTGGTGATATCAATAATGATGGTTTTGATGATTTATTTTTTGTTGAGCTTTCCTCTCCTCGTTACGATAGCAGTTCCAGCTACGTAATATTTGGCAAAAGTGACTTTGCTGATGAAGTGGATTTCCCAGGTACGCCTGGAAATGACATTTTAACCGGCACTTCCGCCGCAGAAAGCTTTGAAGGAGGTGATGGCAACGACCGGATGATCGGTCGGGGTGGTTCGGATGAGTTGCATGGTGAAGCGGGCGATGATTATATCCGGGTGTCCGATCTCAATTTCCAGTTAGTGGATGGCGGCGATGGCAGAGATACGCTGGGATTGGGCGGCAATGGCCTAAATCTGGATCTAACCGGGGTAAATGGCAGGATCAGCGACATTGAAACCATCTATCTGTATGGCACGGGCGACAATACGCTGACTTTGACCGCGCTGGATGTGGTCAATTTGTCGAGTACCAGCAATGTCCTGAGAGTCAATGGCAATGAGGGCGATCGCATTGTTGGACTCGGCAGCGGATGGGACGATGGCGGGGTTCACGGGAAGTTTCACACCTATACCCAGGGCGAGGCAGTGCTGCTGGTGGGCGTAAATGTGGCGACGGATTTTGTTTAGCATTGGTTTATGCCCATGATTGAATAAATCGGGATGCAGCTTAAACCGGTAACAGCATAATATTTAAATCAAGCCGACAGCCAGAAGCATCGCAATGCTCTGAGCTAGTACATATCAACTGTATTTGATTACATTCTATTTTTTTTATAAAACCTAGGAGAATAATCTTCGGATATGATGATTTCTTCTTTTACATATTCTTCATCAACTTGCTGAATATTCGCACTTAAAACCATTCGATTTCGAGAATGCTCTGCGGCGGCAATTTCTGCTCGTATCCTTGCAGCGGCTGCAGCGGTTGCTTCTTTGTCAGCTTGAGAACGCGCAACCAGGGCTTCCTTAGCCATGACTTCAACAGCTTCTCTTTCCGTTGCATCTTCCAGCGCCTTGGATTCCAAAGCAATACGCTCTTGCATAGCAACTAGAGCATCTGATTCCGCCCTAGCTTTCTCTAGCGCAATTCTAGTGGCTGCCTTTTCTGCTTCCAGTTGCGCTTTGGCTTTGTTGGTGGCGATAATTTTCGCTTGCGCTCTGGTAATCGCCAGTCCTGTGATTTTCTGCTCAATCTCCAATCGCTCTGCTGCCGCTTGTTTTGCATCGATCATAGCCTTGGCACGAATTTCAGCGTCTTCCAATAAACGTTGCTCCAAATCCGCTTTCGTGTTCGCTTCTTGTACTGCCAATGCATCCATCTGTGCTTTGGCCTCTGCTGTAGCTTTCAATCGCATGTCTGCTTCTGCTCGATTAGTCGCAGCATGCTTGGCGGCGACCTCAGCCTCTGCTCGTGCTTCGGCTTCCTCAATGGCCACCGCATCTTCCTTGAGACGGTTTTGATATTCCTGGATCGCGTTGTTTTCCGCTTTTTTCCTTTCCTCGGCGACGGCAGCCGCTGCTCTCTCAGCCTGCACAGCGGCCTCTGCTGCAGCCAAGGCTTCTGTTTCCAATTGCATCCGTTTATTGACTTCGTTGAGTAACTCAGATTCTGCAATCAGTCGAGCTTTGATAGCCTCAGCCGCTGCATTTTCTTTTTCAAGAATGGATTCCGCCAACTCTGCCGCAACTTTCTCTGCATCCGCTTTATTTCGCGCTGCAGTAGCCGCACAGGCATCTGATTCCGTTCTTTTTCTGGCCTGCTCAGCTGCCAAAGCCTCGGTCTTAATTTTTTCCTCTGCCGCTTGAACAGCCGCAATCTCAGCTTGCATTCTATCTTCTTGCGCTTCCCTGGCTTGCCTCTCAATCTCCAATCGTCGGGTTGCCTCTGCCAGCGTTTGCGCTTCAATTCGCGTACGGGCTTGCACTTCTTCGATAGCCTGTTTTTCGGCTTCCTCACGCGCCTTGGCCAGAGCAATCGCTCTTTGCTCTTCGTGAATCTTGGCATTAGCCAACATTGTTGCACTGGTTTCTGCCTCGATAGCAGCCATTGCAATCATGCGAGCCTCTTCGGCTACTTTTGCTCTATGAAAGGCGGCTTCAGCCACTTCATTTTCTTTCAGCGCAGCCGCATGAGCCAGATCTAAAGCCGCCGCTTCTTGCTCAACACGCTTCTGCATTTTTTCAACGATAGAAGCTTCTGCTTTAATCTTGGCTTCCAGTAAAGCACTCAAAGCTTTCTCAGACTTAAACTTCTCTTCAGCAAGATGCCTGGCCTTAACTTCAAGCTCGCGACGGGCATCCGCTTCTTTGATAGCAAGTGCCTCGGCTCTCGCTTTGTTTCGGGCTTGTTCGGTTGCCAGAGCTTCCGTTTGAATTCTAGTTTCTGCCGCCATTCTGGCATTGGCTTCAGCGCGTGCCCTTGCCTCTGCAGTAACTCTCGCTATATTCTCTGCCTCAATCCGCTTATGAGCTTCTTTAATCGCCTGATCTTCAGCGATAAGTCGTTCATGATAGGCTGTTTCAAGTTGTTGTTTGATCCCGTTCTCCAATAAAGACTGCTGATCGGAATCAGGCATATCATCTGCCGGTAACTCATCATCCAGAAAGCCAATTGCTTCATCATGAGAAGACTCTGGCGACGAAGAATTTTTGCGTAATGAACTAAATAAACGTGACTTGAATGTCATAATTTTTAACCAAACTAGCGATTATTCGAGTTGCTAATTTTAATAAATAGTTTCAGATATCAATGAAAATAACTTTAACAGCTTTACGTAAAAAGCTTATATCGGAAAAGAAGGGGAATATCGCCTGTTTATGCAAGAATAACCAAGTTACTTCTATAAAACATGGACATGACTCTTTTACCAAATTAAAGCCTATGGAACTTATCTGAATCAATTTGCACTCCATATTAAAAAAACCGTTATGGCATATTGATTTTGCTGATATTAAGAATTCCCATCATTAAATTCAGACCGTCATATACCATGCGCTCCAGGATAGGCACATAAAAAGGCATACTGAGTGCCATAACGAAGAGACCGATGGATAACGTAAGCGGAAAACCAACTGCAAAAATATTCAATTGCGGCGCAGCTCGCGTCAAAATGCCTAAAGCAAGATTGGTAATCAGTAAAGCCGTTAAAACGGGCAGCGACAATTGCAAGCCAGATTTGAAGATCTCTCCACCCCAATTAGCTAGCGTAGTAAATGTCACATTAGTAATCCCGTCAGGACCAACGGGCAGGGTAGTAAAACTTTGAGATATCAAAGCAATCATAATCAGGTGACCGTCCATAGCGAGAAATGCCAGGCTAGCAATCACACCCAAGAAACGTCCGATGATATCGATCTGACCAGAATTTTGTGGATCAAAGAAAATTGCAAAACCTAGACCCATTTGCAAACCAATCAATTCCCCCGCCATTTCCACCGCCACAAAAACGATACGCATAACCAATCCCATGGCGATACCGATGATTAGCTGTTGCAATAGAATCACTAGCCCGATACCGGTCGAAGGATCGATTTGTGGTAATGTTTTTTCTACCGTGGGGGCCACCAGGATTGTGATCATAACTGCCAATCCCAGTTTGGCTCTAACCGGAATACTTGGGTTTCCAAGAATGGGCGCTGTTGCCACCAACGCAAGAATCCTGCTGAGTGGCCAAATGAATGTAGCCAGTAATGTATTTAACTCGGCGGTGGTTATACTGATCATTATGCTTGTTTACTCAGTTGATCAGCGGTTTCTTATAGCTGGTCACATCAATGAAATAGTGCGCTCGGGACAAACAGCCGTTCTAGGACACTAACCAATTGCCAACCACGGAATACTGGAAAAGAGTCGCTGCATATAATCGGTCATGAGATTAATCATCCAGGGCCCAGCCAGCACCATGACCAAAAACATGACTAATAATTTAGGTATAAAGGACAACGTCATTTCATTAATTTGTGTCGCCGCCTGAAAAATACTGACCAACAAACCAGTCGCCAAGGCTGAAAGCAGTAAAGGCGCAGAAACCATGAATGTGATTTCAAGGGCTTGTCGACCAATAGTCATTGCGCTTTCTGGAGTCATGATTGAATTCCTTTCAGGTATAGAAGCTTTGAGTCAATGAACCGATGATTAAATGCCAGCCGTCAACCAGCACAAAAAGCATTAATTTAAATGGCAGAGAAATAATCATAGGAGATAACATCATCATACCCATGGCCATCAATACACTGGAAACAACCAAGTCAATGATTAGAAACGGAATGAATATCACAAAACCAATCTGGAATGCGGTCTTCAGCTCACTGGTGATATAAGCTGGAACCAGTATCTTGAGCGGCACTTTATCTCGACTCTCAATTTCTTCGCTGCCCGAGATTTGCACAAATAACGCCAGATCAGTTTCTCTAGTCTGCTGCAGCATGAATGCTTTCACAGGCACGCTCGCTTTATCGGCAGCTTCCATAATGCTGATTTTATCTTCGGAAAAAGGCACATACGCTTCCGTGTAAACCCGATCAATCACCGGTGACATGATAAAAAAGGTCAGAAATAGCGCCAACCCGAGCAACACCTGATTAGGCGGCGAGGATTGCGTGCCCAGTGCCAATCTTAACAGTGATAAGACAATGATAATGCGAGTAAAACTTGACATCATCAATACCACCGCAGGCAAAAATGTGAGCGAAGTCAGCAATAACAGTGTCTGCAAACTCAGCGCATAAGATGTGCTGCCATTGGCATTGGGTGAACTGGTAAAGGCCGGGAAACCGGATTTCTGTGCAAACACCGGCAATGCAATGAATCCTATCAAGAGAAGTATCGCTTGGAGTAAATGGCGCCTTTTGCAATAAGCCAAACAGCGGAAAATATTTACCCTGAGCCAACTCATCATTGTAGACCGAAAGCTTTTTTGGACTCTCAATGCCGATTGATTAAGCATTATTTTTATGGATACTCTCATTAAGTTGCGTGGCAAATGTTTCAACCGGAGGAGGATTCTGTGTTTTGTCGCCAATATCGGCTGCAGGCTTATCCAAAGTATGTAATGTATTAACCCGGCCTGGCGCCACCCCCAGAACTAACCAAGTATTGTCAATCTCAACGATAACAACCCGTTCTCTCTGACCGACCCCGGTAGCGGCAACCACCTTAAGCTTGCCTGTAGCTGTCGTTGGTATCAGGGAAAAGCGTTTCAGCAACCATGAAATACCCCCTATGACCACCAACACCAGCAACAACCCTCCCATCATCTGCAGCGTGCTCTCGGTCGATATCGCTGGAGCAGGAGGCACATAACCTGACTTTCCCGTTTCAGAAAAAACAGAAAACGGGAACATCAATATCAAAATTATCCAATAGCGTTTGATCATGAATGCACGCTAGCGATTAAGCTTACGAATACGCTCACTCGGCGTAATAATGTCAGTTAATCTGATACCAAACTTATCATTCACCACGACCACCTCACCCTGTGCAATCAAGCAACCATTCACCAGCACATCCATGGGCTCACCCGCCATACCCTCCAACTCGACCACCGAACCTTGGGCTAATTGCAGTAAGCTTTTGATAGCAATCTTGGTACGCCCCAACTCAACCGTCAGTTGAACGGGAATATCCAGAATCATATCGATGTCATGGCGTGTATTTTGTAGCGCACCATCTTTTGAAAATTCCTCGAATACTGGTGCTGTCTTCGCATTCGACATGACATTGCTATTTTTTCCTGGTTCAGTCGCAGTCAATGTGTTTGCTTTGGCACCATCCGAGCTATTTTGTGTCGATGTTGTTTGCTCTGCCATAGCCGCAGCCCAGTCATCGGCTCCCGATTCCTCTTGTATGGCGTCATTCTGAGTAGCAGCCGTTTGCTCCGCCATGGCGGCGGCCCAATCGTCCGTCTCAGTTTGATTGTTTTCTGTAGGCTCTGACATAGTAATCTCCAATAAATTAATCAGCTTCCGACGGAGAGATCATTGCATCGACTCTAAGGGCATAACGCCCATTAATGATGCCATAGCGACAATCCATCACTGGCACGCCGTCCACATGCGCTTTAATGGTTTTAGGAATTTCCAAGGGGATGATATCTCCCGCTTGCATACTAAGAATTTGATCAAATGTCACTTTGGTGTGTCCAAGATTTGCGATCAATTCCACTTCAGCACCTTGCACTTGTTGCTGCAATAGTGAAACCCAGCGTTTATCAACTTCCATATGATCGCCTTGCAATGCACTGGACAAAACATCCCTGATAGGCTCAATCATCGAGTAGGGAATGCAAACATGCAGCGCCCCTCCTTTGTTACCCAAATCAATATCGTAAGTAACGATTACAACCACTTCATTGGGAGTGGCAATCGTGGCAAATTGAGGATTCATCTCAGATCGAATATATTCAAATTTGAGGGGATAAACCGATTGCCATGTTTTCTCATAATTCTCAAATACGACACTAATCAAGCGCTGGATAATACGCTGCTCAGTTTGTGTAAAATCTCTTCCCTCAACGCGGGTATGGTATCTACCATCACCGCCAAATAAAGTATCGACAATCAAGAAAATCAGATTGGGATCAAACACGAATAATGCCGTACCTCGTAGCGGCTTCATCTGAACCATATTAAGATTGGTGGGCACCACCAAATTACGCACAAATTCACTAAACTTGATGATCTTAACGGGGCCGACCGAGATATCTACCGTACGGCGCATGAAATTGAACAATCCCATACGCAATAGGCGCGCAAATCGCTCATTGAGGATTTCGTAAGTCGGCATACGTCCACGAACAATGCGCTCTTGCGTTGCAAGATCGTAGGACCGCACGCCATCCTTAACTTCTTCTTTTGGCGCTTCATCAACCTCACCGATGGCGCCTTTGAGAAGTGCATCAACTTCGTCCTGTGAGAGAAAGTCTTCAGCCATGTTTTTTTACTGGATCACAAATGATGTGAATAATACTTCCAGTACATCCTCTTTCAGTTCATCCGAACCCATTGATTGTTTGATTTCTTCAGTAATTTGCTGACTCAATTGTTGCTTTCCTACAATGCCGGCAACATCCGCTGCCTTCTTGCTGGAAAGCAACATTAAAATTCGATTGCGGATTTCCGGCATTTGTTTGGCAATTGCCGCTCCCACTGGAGATTCTCTGGTTTTTACGGTTAATCCAACTTGTAAGAATTGACCGCTATCTTCAGGTTGAAGATTAACGGTAAACATCTCAAGATTCACAAATGCGGTTGGTTTTTCTTTTGGTTTTGGAGGTTCTGCACCTTCATCACCCGACATCTTCATTGCATACCAGGTACCGCCTGCACCCGCACCAATGGCGAGCACTGCGATGAGGATAATGATTAATAATCTTTTCTTACTTTTCTTGCCATCTGCTGGAGATGGTTCTTCAGTGGGTTTTGACATTCTGCTCAGCTCCTTAATCGATGAGATCAATTATCTTGGATGAAGCCGCAAACTGATATGTCAAATAACAGTGAAATAATGTCCCTATTTTCAGATACAAAAACTAAACAGGAATTTAGTCAGGATTCATGCAGTGTATCTACTGCTTAATACATCGCATCGGCAAACTGAGATCCATTCATTATGCTTCGTGAGCAACACGATGGAGAAAGAGAGTATATGGGATCATCACGCTACCGAATCTGATAACGTGACTGTTAACTAAGACAAACTCAACAATAATCAAGCATAAGTATTCACAATCCCATTGTGCCTATTGAGTGAAATAGTCGTTTCAATTTTACTCACTCCCCCGTTACCAGCATCCAGTGAGTGTGTTGAGCCTGCACCTGCTTCAGATTGAAATGCCTGTTGCTGTTTATTTTGTTGCTGAAATGAATCAGCACCCACCATGACATTGCCCAATTGAATACCGCTCTCCGCCATCATTTCCCTCAACCTGGGCAAAGCGGCTTCAATGGCCTCACGCACGGCTAAATGCGGTGATGAGAATTGAGCAGTAGCCTGATCTTGTGTAATGCTTAGCATAACTTCGACGGGACCCAAATGAGCTGGATTCAAACGAATTTCAGCGACTTGATTCTGTTGATTGGTCAGCCAAATCACTTTCTGTGCAAAATCACCTTCCCACTTTGGTTGACCCACCGGAGTATTCACATGAATACTCTGCGAACCTGCTGAGCTCAGATTAGTGGTTGAAGCAGCACTGCTTAAGCCATAGGTTTGTGTTGCCGCAGACTCATCTGGAATAGAAAATACCGAATCAACTGCATTCATTGGAATTGCTTCGCTCATTTCTGAAGCAAACGGCAAGAACTCGCCATATGCGGCAGAATTTGCCACACTCAGTGATTGCCAGAAATCACTCGCTGTATGATCAATATTGCCTGCTACTGAAGTGGCCTGCACGAATCTTTGCTGCAACATTTCATTGACCGACAAAAGCGTTGAGCTTGTTATTGATTTACCATCCTGAGGCATCAATACATTCTGAGACAATGCCTGAGATGCGGCCGGTAAATTCGCGATTGCCATCAACATGCTTGGATTAGATATTGAATCAACTGAAGTGTTGATTGCCTGCCCGCCGCCATCTTGAAGCAGCATCGCGTTCTGAAGCACTACCGGCGATGCTGGTATCACCGGCAAAGCAGATGGAGTCATCGACGGCGACACCAAGTCAGACAAAGAGTCGTCAGTTTGCTGCATGTCTCGAGGAATCAGCGTGCTCTGCAGCAGCTCCGGCGATGTTCCGGATAGGGCCGATGTTGCAACCGTAGTGCTTGGATTTGATGTTGGGTCATGTGAGGCTAATGAGTGAGCGATCTGGTGTGCATTGCCTACATCATTCAACAAGCGACTGGCTAAGTTACTGTCGCCCTTGTTGTCGCCCGATGCATCCACATTGCCGGATGCCACCTTCTTATCACTGTTTGCTTTTAGTGATGCCTGCTCAGAAGATTCGGACGTCGACGCAGCATGACTGGTTTCATGTTTATGTAATGCTTTCTTATTCGTTTCTTCCTTGCTGATTGCTTCTTTACCCACGGTATCTTTATTCGTTATTTTCTCACTTGTCGATTCTTTGTTAGCCGCTTCCTTACGCGCTATCCCAGAAACTTCACTCGCCAGGACTTTACCAAACTCCTTGGTGGCAGGATTCTTGGTTTCGACAGAACCTAAGCTGGGTATGGCTGCTACATTACCCGCTGGTGATTTGATTTTTGATGCCATAGAAATATCTAACATACGCTTTTAGCCTCACACAATGGTTATCGCACTACTGATAGATAAGCAATCTTCATGCCATTCAAGCTTCCACTGACGTATTACTCATCGTTTTTGGATGAAAATGAGTCGTGGCGTGAAGCATTTGCAGAAAATTCATCCTGCAACTTTTGCTCTTGTTTTATTTGATGCTTGTTTTCTGCATCTTGATGGCGTTGCGACAGTGTTTCGTAGGATTTGAGCTTACGCTGATAAGACATGAATTCATTACTGCCTACAATCTTTTTATTATGAGCATGCAAAACGACTTGCCGCTGTTCATTGACAGCAGCATCGAGTTTAGCCATAAAAGCCATAAAGTTATGCCATTCGATATGATCGATTCCTTTTGCTTTAGAATCCTGAAAATGGGATTGATAGCTCTGGCGGTATTGCATGAGCAAATTTAGTTTTTTCTCTGCTTCCTGATGTTGAAAGTTTAATTTTCCCAATCTCTTGGCAGAAGCGTCCGTTTGCTGTTGAACCAAATCCAACAACAATTTTAAAGATGGCTTTTTGGGCATAACCATTCCATCCTTGCAAACTAAATTACTTCGTTGCCCAACAGTCTTGTGAGCTTCTCAAGACTGTTATCAAAGTTCTCCTGTTGAGACATATTCTGATTCAAAAATCTTTCCAACTCAGGATAAAGCCTGATCGCCCGATCCAGCTCCGGATCTGTGCCAGCAACATAAGCACCCACGCTGATCAAATCATGGCTGCGCTGATAACGTGAATATAAGCTTTTAAATTTTCTCGACATATCCACTTGTTTTTGCGAAACCACACTGGTCATAATGCGACTGATTGAGGCTTCGATGTCAATGGCAGGATAATGCCCGGATTCAGCCAATCTGCGCGACAGAACGATATGACCATCGAGAATCGCTCGGGCACTGTCTGCGATAGGATCATTTTGATCGTCCCCTTCCGTCAGAACCGTATAAAAAGCTGTAATTGAGCCATTCACTTGGTTACCATTACCTGCACGTTCTACCAACTGCGGTAATTTGGCAAATACAGAAGGCGGATAGCCTTTGGTCGCAGGAGGCTCACCGATCGCCAAAGCAATTTCCCTTTGTGCCATCGCGTAGCGTGTGAGCGAGTCCATGATGAGCAATACATGCTTGCCAGTGTCGCGAAAATATTCGGCAATTGCCGTTGCATAAGCCGCACCTTGCAAACGTAACAATGGGGAGGTGTCAGCCGGTGCTGCAACCACTACCGAGCGTGCAAGCCCCTCTTCGCCAAGGATATGCTCAATAAATTCTTTGACCTCACGACCACGTTCCCCGATGAGACCGACAACAATTACATCAGCGGTGGTATAGCGTGCCATCATGCCGAGTAACACGCTTTTGCCGACGCCACTGCCGGCAAACAATCCCATCCGCTGCCCTCGCCCAACCGTCAACAACGTGTTAATTGCTCGCACCCCAACATCCAATGGGACTGTGACTGGAATTCGCTCCAATGGATTATAAGGTCGACTGTACAACGGTACGTTATGTTCTGTACGAGTAGGCCCGAGTCGATCAAGAGGCTCACCAACACCATTCAGAACACGTCCCAGCAGCTCTGGCCCAACGGCAATATGCTTGGCTCGATCGGCCGCACGTCTTCTTGGGTGCTGTACACTGCCCACTTTAGGATGATCGCAAACAAGCTCAGTGGGCACGACTTTTGCCCCTGGTGCCAATCCATAGACATCCGTCGTTGGCATTAAAAACAGACGCTCTCCGGAAAACCCTACTACTTCAGCGGAAACACTGTGTCCATTGGATAGAAAAATGGTGCAACTGCTGCCAACAGCCATTTTGAGCCCTACCGCCTCCATCACCAGCCCCGCCACCCGTGTAACCGTGCCGCTTAATGAGAAAGGATTAGTGGGAGCAATCAGTTGGGTACAATTGTGTAGAAAACTATCCCATTGTTGATAGCGAGTCATTTCAGTCTTTTTTCTCTAGCCAACTATCATCCCGACCAATCGTTGCCAGAATCTTGTGCCAGCGTACTTCTATGCTGCCATCGATTTCACTGCCGCTGGCCTCGATGCGACACCCTCCCCGGGACAATCGCTCATCTTCACGAATGGACCAACTATCCTGCGCCAACGGCTTCTCCAAGTGTAAATGAACCAGCTTCGCATCCTCTGGATGCAAATAAAGACGAGGATGTTGCTTGGTATTCGGCAAATTCCGGATCGCCTCCTGCACAATGGGTATGATCAACTCAGGTTTGATGATCAACGCCTGGGTAATCATCTTTTGGGCCAATGCAATCGCCAGATCCAGCAGACCACCAGCAACCTGCTGATCCATCTGATGTAAATCCTCATCCAGACTGGATAATAGCGCATGCATACGATTCACTTCAGTTTGTACCTCAACTTCAGCTGCTTGCCTGCCTTCTGCATACCCCGCAGTATTGCCTGCTTGATAGCCTGCGGCATATCCTGTTTCCTTAGCATCCTGAAAAACCGCGGCAATTTCCTCTTCTGTCGGCCATTTAATCTGATCGCGTCCATCTTCTTGACCGTTATTTTCAGGCACCAAGTCCACTTTGGGCTCTTGCCTGATCGAATCCAGCGTTTCCAGCGAATCCATTTCCCAGCGCTGATAGGCACTGAACTTTTCTTTGGGGATAATTTCGCTTGTCATCATAAGTAAGCCTTTGTTTCAACCATAAATAACCAAACAGCCGTTACCACAGGCGATTAAGCCAACTTCATCAGCCCCTATTCGCTAAATGAAATTGTCTTCACCTTTTCCACCCAGCACGATTTGTCCGTCATCCGCAAGCTGACGCACCACCTTCAGAATTTCTTTTTGTTCCGCTTCTACTTCCGATACACGCACTGGCCCCTTGCTTTCAAGATCTTCTCTCAATGCCTCAGCCGCACGTTGCGACATATTTTTGAAAATTTTCTTACGCAATTCTTCCTGAGCCCCTTTCAAAGCAATAATCAGCGATTCTGACTGCACTTCTCTGAGGAGTAATTGAATACCATGATCATCAATATCCAACAGGTTATCGAACACAAACATCTCGTCCATAATCTTTTGCGCCAATTCTTCATCAAACTGCTTAATGTTATCAATGACACTGGTTTCCTGAGCCGTCGGTACATAATTTAAAATTTCAGCAGCCGTGCGTACCCCACCCAAAGCTGCTTTACGGATGTTATCGCTACCCGATAATAATTTTGTCAGCACATCATTCAGTTCACGCAAAGCAATCGGTTGGATACTATCCAGCGTAGCAATACGCAACAAGGTATCGTTACGCAATCGCTCAGTAAATAAACTCAGTATTTCACTTGCCTGATCACGCTCAAGATGGACCAAAATCGTAGCAATGATTTGAGGATGCTCATTCTTAATAAGCTCAGCCGCTGCCGGCGCATCCATCCACTTCAATCCCTCAATCCCACTGGTGTCATCGCCATGTAAAATTCGGTCGATGATGTTGGAGGCTTTCTCATCACCCAACGCATTAGTCATCACTTTGCGAATATATTCAGCTGAGCCATGGCCCAACGTCGTTCTTCCTTGCGCATCATTGCAGAAATCTTTCAGTACGCCTTCGACCTCTTCACAAGTGATGTTCGACAAGGCAGACATGGCTTCGCCCAATTTCTGCACTTCTTTGGGACCGAGCAACTTGATGACTGATGCAGCCTCTTGCTCACCAAGTGTCATCAACAGAATTGCACTCTTTTTAATTCCATCATCATCCATTTCCAGACACCCATTCTTTAACAACACTGGCGACAATCGCAGGCTGATCTACAGCCAGCTGCTTAGCTTTCTTAAGATTTTCCTCATACTCTTGTTTTTGCATAGTCTCCTCAAGTGCCCTTTGCTCCATTGCTCTTTTTTCTTCGATGCTTTCTGCTAATTGACCTACGACGACTTCACCAACTGCCGGCCCAGGCAATGCTGGAACTGGTGGTGGCATTAAACTTTTTAAGAACGGCCGCAGGATCTTCAGCAAGAAAAACAAAACCAGAGCACCAATTAATAGTTGTTTGACGATTTCTTTCGCCAACATAATATTTTCTGGATCTTTCCAAAATTCTGTATCCAATACGCTCACATTCTCCGCAGTAAACAAACTGTTGGTTACTGTCAGCGAATCACCTCTTTTCTCGTTGTAACCCATGGCTTCTTTCACAAGGCTATTGATTTCCTTGATCTCTTCGGCAGTTAACGGTTCGTTCGTCACTTCACCGTTCTCATTTATTTTCTTGCGATAGTTCACGACCACTGCCGTAGTGATCCGTTTGATATTGCCCGTGGCTTGTTGGGTATGCTGTACCGTTTTATCGACTTCATAGTTTGTCGTCGATTCTTTCTTCTGATCAGTCGGTATAACCGGCTTTTTATCACCCTCTTCCTTGTTAGCCTCGATTGGTGCCGCAGCAGGATCGGGTGGACGGTTTGATAATGCTCCCGGAATACCGCCATCCATTTTTGAACCGACAGAAGTCGCTTCAGAAGTTTGCTGACTTCGAATAGCCGCTGCATCCGTTTCGGTATTATTGGGGCGGTAAATTTCTTCTGCACGCTCGATGCGGGAGAAATCCAAATCTGCAGTCACCTGAGCACGTACATTGGCGGCACCGGTGATTGGAGTCAGAATAGCTTCGATACGACGAATATAGCTATCTTCAAGCTCTTGCAGATATTGCAATTGCTTAACATCAAGTCCTTTGTCCTGCTTATTGTCATTCTGCGTGCTGAGTAAGTTGCCATTTTGATCAACAACAGTCACATTTTTGGTGGGTAGATTAGGCACGCTGCTAGACATCAAATGTACGATCGCGCTCACCTGATCAACACTGAGCACCCTACCTGGATGTAAATTCAGTAACACAGACACACTGGGTTGCTGTTTCTCCCTCGAGAAAACCGAAGGCTTAGCAATGGCCAAATGTACACGCGCACTCTGAACTGCCGACAGTGATTGCACTGAACGCGCTAACTCACCCTCCAGCGCACGCTGATAATTGACTTGCTCAAGGAATTGACTGGAGCCAAATTTCTGATTCTCCATGAGTTCAAAGCCGGGTAATCCACCTTTAGGCAATCCTTGACCAGCCAGTTTGAGACGTACTTCGTGCACTTGTTTGTCAGGAATCAGAATGGAACCACCATTGTCAGAAAACTTATAGGGCACATTCATTTGTTGCAGAGAGCTGATGATGGCAGCACCATCCTGATCGGATACGTTATTGTAGAGAACACGATAGTCAGGTGTCTGGCTCCACAACATAGCACCGACTAATAAAGCAATGACGGCCGCCGCTGCCAGGATCAGTCCCAGTTTTTTCTGATTAGAAAGCTGACTAAGGTGCTCTAATCGAAATGCTGTTGTAGGTGCTGTCGTATTGGATCCGCTAGGTACTGTTGCCACGAACTCTCTCCTGCTAAAATTCCTGAACACTCATCAATCAATATTAGTAATCCGCCAGAATTTGCACGACACAGTAAGCAATATTTTTGCCCGGATTAAAAATACCCATTCCTTCTTAATACCCAATTAACTATCGTTAATCACAGTAAGTGAATCTCTCAAAGCGATATGTACTATTTGTTCGCCCATTCAATTTACAAGCATTCCTGCCGTAAACACACTTACTCACTTCGATAGGGAACAGAATCTTTTTTGATGTGATGATTATCGATAAATTTATAAAATACGAATGCTCAAATAGAAGAGATTTGCCCGCCTTATTCAGACCATTAAGCAGACAGATACAAATGTATGCTACCCATCATTCATAACCACTGTCACTCAATCCAGTGCAAACAAACAAACTCATTGAAGTTAAATCGGTTCCGGCAGATCAGGCGCAGCTTCAGCTTGCATTTGCGGCCTTTAATCAGGCTTCGGAGCAACTTTCAGGTGTGTATCAAGAATTACAACACCAAGTTGCCCAATTAACTCGTGAACTTGCATTGGCCAATGGTGAGTTACACCGACAGTTAATTGCCAAGGAGGATTTGTCCCGGCAGTTGAGTTTCTTGTTGAATGCACTGCCCGGCGGAGTTGTAGCGCTCAATGCTCAGGAATGTATCGAGCAAGTGAATCCAGCCGCTATTGCAATACTCGGCCAGCCATTACTTGGATTAACCTGGCACCAACTTATTCAGGAACGATTATCGCCCGCTGCACTCACAAATGAATGGCATGTGAAATCACAGAATGCAGGGGAGCAACGCCGTATCCGTGTTGAAAGCAGCACAACGGATTCAGCAGGCAGGCGTATTCTGCTGGTGAATGATATTACTGAAGCCTATGCAATCCAGGAGCAGATAAGACGCAATCAACGCCTGACTTCAATGGGTGAAATGGCCGCCAATCTCGCTCATCAATTGCGTACCCCGCTTTCCACGGCATTACTGTATGCCAACCA
>Ga0209582_1000514_pt1 | contig 23717 bp, 20 predicted proteins | sample KloWWTmetKNB5Kit_FD_187176 | JGI IMG/M metagenome (GOLD analysis project Ga0209582, IMG submission 187176) | Active sludge microbial communities from Klosterneuburg, Austria, studying microevolution and ecology of nitrifiers - Klosterneuburg... | ecosystem: Engineered > WWTP > Aerobic digester >...
AACGCAAGGTGCCGCTGGCTTGCGGGGCGGCGGGCCGCCCAAACATGGGCAATTGCGCCGCAGCCGGGTCTGCGGCCAACTGCTGGGCCATCTGCCTGTTTTGCAGCGCGGCGGCAAACTGGCCGATGGGACCCGCAAGGGCGATGAGCGCGACGGCCAACACAAGCGCCATCCCAGCAAAGGCAACGCCCCTGCGTGGCGCGGCCCAGCCCTGCGCCAAACGCGCCCAAAGCGAAGGCCGCGCCGGGGCAGGTTGAATCTTTTGCAGCAACGCCGCCCGAATTTGCGGCGGCGGTCTGCGCAACGGGGCGGCAGCAAGCAGCCCCGCGCTCACCGGCGCGAAGCTTGCGCAGTATTCCGCGCACGGCTGGCAGGCCGCCACGTGCCTTTCAAACGCGGCGCGTTCATCGGCGCTCAACGCGCCAAGGGCATAGGCGCCCGCGTTGGCGCGGACATCTTCGCAACTCATCTCAATCACTGTGTTTATCACCGTGTTCATTTTGAATAACGCAAAAAAAGGCCTAATCAGATGTAAAAATGGCGCGGAGTTTTTCCATGGCCAGGCGCATCCGGGTTTTGATGGTGCCCAGCGGCGCGCCAAGATGCGCCGAAATATCCGACTGGCTGAGGCCGTGATAAAACGCCAGTTGCACCACCTCGTGTTGTTCCTTTGGCAGCGTGTCAAAAGCGCGCTTCAGGTCGCGCCAGCGCAACTCATCGGCCTGGGTCACATCCGCAATTTCGGGAAAATTGTCCTCGTCAATTGAATCGGTCACATGCCCGCCCGCGCTTTTTTCGCGCCGCAGCCGGTCAATGGCCATGTTGCGGGTCATGGTCAACAGCCAGGAGGCAAAATGGCCGGTCTCGTAGCGGTATGTTTCTGGTTTTTGCCACACCCGCAAAAAAACATCCTGCGTCACTTCTTGCGCGGTCATGTTCTCGCCCACAATCATCACCGCCAGAGAGTACACCCGCGCCCCGTAATCGTCATACAGCGCGGCCAGTGCCCCTGCATCCTTGCGCATAATGCGCGCCAGCAGCTCGCGCTCTGGCGCAGGGGCCGCGCTGGCAGATGGGGCGGCAAGGACATTGGACTGCATGTGCGAGAGGCTTTTGGGGCAAGCGCCAAATTTCTCTTGATTTTATGATTCGGCCTCGTGCGTGGGCACAGGCCGCGCCTCAAAGTGGGTGGCCAGCACAAGGCAGGTGGTGGGGGCGCTGGCCGCAGAAATATCATGAATAATTTGATCCAGCCGCGCCACACTGGAGGCGATCACCTTTAGCACAATCCCGTTGTCGCCGGTGATGCGATGACTTTCCAAAATTTCGGGGATCGCCCCCCCAATGGCCGAGACCTGCTCGGCCTCGCGGATGGTGGCGGCCTTCACCAAAATAATCGCCATGATGGGATAGCCCAGCTTGTAGGTGTTTACTTTGGCATGGTAGCCGATGATGATGCCTGCATCTTCCAGGGCGCGCACCCGCGCCGCAACCGCCGTTTGCGAAAGATGCACCCTGCGCCCCACTTCGCTCAGCGAGATGCGCGCATCTTCCTGCAAAAGCTGCAAAATCTCGCGATCTGTTCCGTCTAATGGGTGCTGTTCCGGGTGCGGGTTGATTTTCAAACCGTCGGCGTTTGTTTGCGATGAATTTGTGTGTTTCATGCCATTTTTTAACGAACTTTCAATGCCCCATCATACGCGAACCGGTTTATCATGTTTCCTTTCTGTGAGCCTGCTCAGGTCGCTTTTCGGAACAGCAAAGCGCTGGCATTGGGGCTTGCAGAGTGAGACATGAAGAGTCCTTCTCTCTCAACCGCGAAGGCTGAAGAGCCTTCTAAACTCCGGGCGGTGGATGCGGCAACGCAGCCATCGCCCGGAACCCCATCCAGCAAAATACTTCTTGCCCTGCTGGCGGTATACACCATCTGGGGCAGCACCTATTTGGGCATTCGTTTTGCGCTGGAAAGTTTTCCGCCGCTCTTGATGATTGGAGCGCGGTTTATCGTAGCTGGCCTCATCCTGCTGGTCATCGTCCGCGCCCGCGGCGAGGCCATGCCCACCCGCAAAGAATGGCTGCACTCGGCGTTTGCGGGTCTGCTCATGCTGGGCGGCGGCACCGGCTTCACCGCGCTGGCCGAGCAATTCATCCCATCCAGTTTGTCGGCCACCATCGTCACCGTTTCGCCCATCATGGCGGCGGTCATTGCGGGCATTTTTGGGATGTGGCCGCGCCGCGCCGAGTGGCTGGGCATCCTCATCGGCTTTGCGGGCGCGTTTTTGCTCACTTTTGACCCCAGCGCGCAGGCCAACCCGGCTGGCATCGCCCTGCAACTCACCGGCTCAATCTTCTGGACGCTCGGCTCCATTTTGTCCGCGCGAAAGCTCACCCTGCCCAAAGGCGGCATGACCAGCGCGGCGCAAATGCTGGCGGGCGGCGTTTTGGTTTTGCTGATTGGTTTCGCCCGCGGCGAGGCCATCACCAAAGAGATTGTGCCGGTGGCGGTGGCCGCCTGGGTTTATCTTGTTATTTTTGGCAGCATCGTCGCCTATTCGGCCTACGTCTTTTTGCTCAAGCACACCCGGCCCGCGCTGGCAACCAGCTATGCCTATGTCAACCCAATCGTGGCGGTGGGGCTGGGCGCTGTGCTCGGCGGAGAAGCCATCAGCCCAGCCCGCGTGGCGGCCATGGCCGTGATTTTGGTGGGTGTGGCTTTCCTCACCCGCGCCAGAATGCAAGGAAGCTAGGGGCAGGAAAGCTGAGAGTTATAGTTGAGAGTTATAGTAGGTGTGCCGAGATTTTTCGTGCCTACAACCTATAACTACAACTAAAAATGCAAGCAGATCAACCTTTTGATTGTCCCGGCAATTACATTAGCCCCGACCCCAACACATTGCTCAAGTGCTCCAAATGCGAGCGCAAACTGGCCGCCAAAGATGCGCAGCGCACCCCCACCGGGTATGTGTGCCCGTATTTCGTAAAGGCTCGCGTGGCAACGTTTTACAGCGCCAACGCCGGGCATTACGCGGTGGCGGGCATCATCTCGCTGGTGTGCGGGGCGCTGCTGGGGGTGTTGCTCAATCTGGTCTCGCGCATTGGCATTTTTAGCTTGATGATTATGCTGATTGGCGCGCCAGCCGCTGGCGGCGTCATTGCCGAGCTGGTTCGGCGGGTTTTGCGCAAAATGGGCAACGCGCGGGGTCAATACATTTGGCTGGTTGGCGCAGTGGGCATCGCGCTGGGCGCGGCATATTTCAACATTTTGCCCGCGCTGGCGCAGTTTTTGCGCGGGTCGCCCAGCGCCATTTTTGCGCTCATTCCGCTGGTGGGGCTTGGCCTGGCCATCAGCGCGTTTATTGCGCGGACCAGGTTGTGACTGGGCTTACGAACAAATCCAGATCGTCATTCCCGCGTGCGCGGGGATGACGGACATCCTTTCAATTATTTGACTAGATTTACGCAAAGCGCGTTATTCAAGGCAAAAGTAAGCCTGTCACCGCATGACATATCATCGTTTTTCGAGTGATTAGATTAAGCTTTGCGTAAGTCCAGTTCTAAAAACGCAGTATGCCTGCCTAGTGCGCCAAGCTGGCGAGATATTTCTCGGCCTCCAGCGCGGCGGCACAGCCAAACCCGGCGCTGGTGATGGCCTGTTTGAAGCGGTTATCGTGCACCTCGCCCGCGGCAAACACGCCTTTTACGCTGGTGTGCAAGTGGCGGTTCACCACCAAATAGCCGTGATCGTCCATCACAAGCTGGCCCTTGAACAAATCGGTGTTGGGCTGGTGTCCCACAAAAACAAACAGGCCATCTACCGGGGTGATGGTTTTCTCGCCGGTCTTTACGTTCTTCAAGGCCACCTCGGCCACTTTGCCATCTGTGCTGATAATGCGCTCCACAACCGTGTCCATCACAGTTGAGATTTTGTCGTTTTCCCTCACATATTTTTGCAGCGTTGGCCCCCCGCGGAAGGAATCGCGGCGATGCACAATACGCACCCGCCTGCCAAATTTGGTGAGAAACAGCGCTTCTTGCAAAGCGCTATCGCCGCCGCCCACAACCATGATCTCTTTATCGCGGAAGAAGAAGCCATCGCAGGTGGCGCAATAACTCACCCCACGCCCGATGTGCTCTTCCTCGCCCGGAACGCCCAGCTTGGTGGGGGTTGCCCCGGTGGCAACAATCACCGCATCGGCCTGGTATTCATTGCCGCTGCCATCCCAAAGCTTGAACGGGCGCTGAGAGAAATCCACCTTATCAATGATGTCCTCCACCATCCGCGCGCCAAATCTCTCGGCCTGCTCGCGCATGGCATTGGTTAATTCCGGCCCTTGCAAGCCGTTGGGAAATCCGGGGAAGTTCTCCACCTCGGTGGTGGTGGCAATTTGCCCGCCAAACGATGAACCAACAAAAACCAGCGGGTTCAGAAACGCCCGCCCGGCGTACAAAGCGGCGGTCAGGCCAGCTGGCCCAGAACCAATGATGATCAGTTTCTCAGACATTCGCATTACCTCTTGTTGAACGCCCAGAATTTTCCGGGCGCAAAATATTTTTTACAAGCCCAAACAGGCCATCTTTAAAAGCACCAGTTTAGATGCCCCGTATTGGATTTGCGTTACATGGCGTTTTACGGTTAAAAAAACGCCCCACCTTTTTCAAGATGGGGCGTTGCATTCAAACGAAAACCGGCTGGCGGTCTATTCCTCGTCCTCTTCCTGTTCGTCCTGCCAGTCCTGATCGGCGTACTCCGACCAGCTCACGCGCTTGAGGCTGAGGGCGATGCGGCGCGACTCTGGCTCCACGCGGAGCACGCGCAACGTCACCACCTGGCCTTCCTTCACAATCTCGCGAGGGTTGGTAATTTGCTTGTCGCTCAGCTCGCTCAGGGGGATGAGGCCCTCAATGGCTTCATCATCCTTGAGGCGGGCAAACGCGCCATGCTTGGGGTGCGTCTTGATGATCTCGGCTTCCACAAGCTGACCGGGGCGATACTTCTTGTCCAGCTCCGACCAGGGATCGGATTGCAGCGCCTTCAGGCTGAGGCCGATGCGCCCGCCATCCTTGTCCAAAGCGATGACCTTGACGCGAACCTTGTCGCCTTCCTTGACCACTTCGCTGGGCTGCTTGATGCGCTGGTGAGACAACTCGGACAGGTGAACCATCCCGTCGGCTCCGCCCAGATCAACAAACACACCAAAATCCTTCACGCTGGTGACTTCGCCATCCAGGATCGAGCCAATCTCGATTTTGCCCAGAAGCTGGTCTTTTTGCGCGGCGCGTTGTTCGCGCGAGGCGGCGCGTTCGCTCAGAATCAGGCGATTGCGCTCACGGTCAATTTCGATCACCTTGACCAGAGTTTTGCGGCCCACCAGTTTCTGGTAGCGCTGCTCTGGGGGAAGGCTCTCGTCGCCAATGAGGCGCTGATGTTGCAGGCTGAGTTGCGAGGCGGGCACAAACCCGCGCAGGCGACCAACCTTCACAATCACGCCGCCCTTGTTAAAGCCTGCCACCATGCTTTCAAAGGCTTCTTGCGACTTGTGCAAATCTTCGGCCTGCCGCCAATCGCGTTCTGCGATGGCGCGAGCCAGAGATAGCACCACGTTGCCGTTGCGATCTTCGGGCGCAACAACGTAGGCGTAAATTTCATCGCCCGCTTTTAGCGTTGCGCGGAAATCTTTTGGCAGGGCGTCAATTTCCTTGCCACTCACAATGCCTTCTGATTTGGCCCCAAGATCAACGATGATCTCGCGGTCAGTGACAGACGAAACATGCCCAGACACGAGCTGATTGCGCTTCATTTCGAAGCCTTCAGCCTTGTCGAGGTAGTTGCTCAGCGAGGCGGCGAACTCATTCTCCCCTTGTGGAGTAGCGGGTTCCACTGCGGGGGTCCCTTGCGTATTCATATAACCAGATATTCATCCTTCGGCGTATAGTTTGGAAGGATTATACACAACTCATCTCTCATATTGCGCAGCAATGGCGCAAGCGGCTTTTTGAAGGCTGCAAACGTTTGCCGCGTTTTGCGAAAAAATTTCGTGTCGCCGCTCGCATGAGCCATCTTTTTTGTTTTTTAATTGCACAAGCCCGGCTATACAATTCATGTGTTAAAAAATAAAACACACCATGACCAACCCATCCAACCAACCCCAGCACGAAGCGCACGACCCGGAAATTCTCGCCAACGCGCGCGCCATCATAGATAACTGCCGCACCGGCAAAGATATGCAAGACGCGGTGATTGCCGCCGTGAAGCGCAACGAGAAATGGCGCGGCGAGCAGTGCATCAACCTGCTTGCGCCAGAAGCGCCCACCAGCCCCGCTGTTCGCGCGCTGCTTTCATCCGAGGTTGGCACGCGCGCCGCCGAGGGCCACATTGGGCGGGTGAACCGCTGGTTTGCGGGCACAAAATATATTGATGAGATTGAATCGTTGTGCGTGGAGCTGCTCAAAAAAGCGTTCCGCGCCAACTATGCCGACCACCGTCTTGTGGCCAGCATGATTGGCAACATGACCGTTTACACCGCCATGACCGAACCCGGCGATGTGGTGATGACCATCGCCCAGCCGTTTGGCGGGCATTCCAGCAACCGCATAGATGGCCCCGCTGGCGCGCGCGGCCTGAAGATTGTGGATGTGCCGATGGACCCGGTTGAGCTGGTGGTGGATTTGGATTTGTTCCGCAAGATGGCCCCGCTCGTCCGGCCAAAGCTGGTCACGCTGGGCGCATCCATGACCCTGTTCCCCTTCCCGCTGAAAGAGATGAACGAGATTGTGAGCGAGTGGGGCGGCAAAATTTTCTTTGATGGCGCTCACCAAATTGGTCTGATCGCTGGCGGGCAATTCCAAGACCCGCTGCGCGAGGGGGCCGCGGTGATGACCGGCTCGGCAGGCAAGACGTTCAGCGGCCCGCAAAGCGGCATCATTGTGTGGAACGACCCCGCCCTCACAGATTCCATCACCCACACCATTTTCCCGGTGATGGCCGCCACCCACCAGGTGAACCGCGTGGCCGCGCTGGCCGTTTCTGCCGCCGAGATGATTGAGTTTGGGCAAGTGTATATGGCGCAAATTGTGAAGAACGCCCAGGCGCTGGGCGCGGCGCTGGAAAAGCGCGGCATCCCGGTCATCGCGGCGCACAAGGGCTACACCCGCACCCATCAGGTGATTGGAGATGCGCGGGCGTTTGGCGGCGGGCTGGACACGGCGCACCTGCTGGCACGGGCCAACCTGGTGACCAACAAAAATCTGTTGCCCAACGATCAGCCGCAAGATTGGGATCGCCCCAGCGGGCTGCGCATGGGCACAATTGAGGTCACGCGGCTGGGCATGCGCGAGAAAGAGATGGACACCATCGCCGATTTTATGAGCCGCGTGCTGATTGAGAAGCAATCGCCAGAAAATGTTTTGGAAGATGTGATTGAATTCCGCCAGGCGTACCAAACGCTGTATTACAACTTCGATCACGGCATCCCGCCAATGTAATGGGCGCATCAAGATCATCATTCCCGCGTGCGCGGGTGTTGGTAGAGACGCAACATTTTGCGTCTCTACCTCGCGGCTGGCATTGTTTTTTGACCACAACCTCGCAGGCCAACCTGCGAGGTTGATTTGACCGGATGTGCGCCTGTTATCACCACGTCTAAAAATCTCTCACAAAGGCGCAAAGCAAATGCCAAATCTTTGCGGCTTTGCGTCTTTGCGAGAGATAAAGAGCAAAAATCTGTCGGGTTTTTGTTAAGACTGGACTTGCGCAAAAACTCCCTTGAACGCATGGAATGGCGCGGTAGGGGCGAGGCATGCCTCGCCCCTACGCCTAAACCTTCGGTTTATTTCATCACTTTCACAAAATTAGCTCAGTTTTGCGTAAGCCCAGTTAAGACCACAACAAAAAAACCTTTGTAAAGATTGATTGATTACTCGTGCTTACAACCGCTCCGCTATCCACGTTTGCGCCTGCTCAAAACTTTCGCCGGTAATTTCGTGGCGCATGGGATATTCGTAATACGCCACGCTCGCGCCAAGGCTGGTTAACTTGTCGCGCAGGTCGCGCCCGCGGGCAATGGGCACAACCATATCCGCCGTGCCATGCAACACCAGCGCATCCAGCGTGATGGGCGCGATCAGCTCCGGCGCGGGCAACATCGCCCCGCTCATGGCCACAATTCCCCGCGTCAGCCCGGCATGATGCGCCCCAACATTGGCTGCCATCATCGCACCCTGGCTAAACCCAACCAGAAAAACGCGCTCCGGGTCGGCCTCATAGGCGTTCAGGCATTCACCCACAAACCGGGTGATGAGGTCGCGGCTGACTTTGATCTCCGCCAGATCGTATCTAAACTCCGTGCCATCCAGCGCGATGTTGAACCACGCGAAACCGGTTGCCCATTCCAACGGGGCGCGGGCGCTCACCACCACGCAACGCGGGTCAAACATGGGGGCCAGCTCAAACAAATCAAACTCATCTGCGCCAATGCCATGCAGCAACACAATGAGCGGCGGTTTGGTTTTGCCGCGCCGTTTGGGCTGGCTAACCTGGTGAACGAGCGAGAAAGCGATTTGAGATTTTTGCATGGTTGGTAATTGTTGTCAACAATTAGACTTACGCAAAACCAAGATCGTCATTCCCGCGCCAAACCCAAAACGCGCGGGAAACTTGGTTCCTTGCAGCTTGTTTTACGAGTTAGTTATAGATTCCCGCTTGTGCGGAAATGACGGACATCCTTTCGGTTATTTCACATACATTTTGCGTAACCAGTTAAAATTTAAATCAGCGCCCAGACCGCTCCAGGCGTTAACTCTGCCCGGCTATTTTCTCATCACCGGCAGGGCGAGCGCGGCCAGCAACACGCCCGCCAGCGGGTCAAACGAGGGCAGCGCAAGTTTTGGATACGGCGAATACGCCATGCTGGCGCGAATGCCATCCAGCCAGGCAACCGGCGGAGACAACACAAGCGCCATCAGCGCAAGCAGCGAAACAAAAATCACAACGCCATCCAGCCAACTGAAAGGCCGCTGCGCCATGCGTGTGTGCTTAAAATCACGCCCGGCCAGCCAGAAAGCAAACGCCAGCGCCAGCGCCCCCGCCAGCATGAGGCCCGTGCCAGCAGCCGCGCCCGCGTCGGCAAAACGCATCATCCATCCTGCCAAAAGCAGGCCAAACCCCAGCAAAAGCGCCAGCCGGTCGCGCAGCAATTTTTGGCTGGATGGGTTTTCGAGCGCGCCAAAACCCCGCGCCATCAGCGCGTCGGCGGTTTGCGAGGCGTTCTCCAGCCCGCCCGCCAACAAGGGCGACCAAAGCGGCAGCCAGTCGCGCGGGCCGCGCAGGGGAATGCCGCGGATGGTCATGGACTCGCGGATTTCCTCGAAGCGTTTGACCGTTTGCGGCACAAAGTTCATGGCGATGCTGATGACCACGCCCATCGGATAAAACGCGCGGGGCATCAGCCGCACCAGTTCCCACGCCTCTACCACCTGGCTAAACGCGCCAAACAACGTGATGACGCAAGCCAGCACAAGCCCGCTCAACGCGCCGTAGGCCGCGGCCTCCAGCGTGACAATGCCGCCAATCAACGGCCACGCCGCGGGCAGGGCAAACAAAATCGTGTCGCCAAAATGCACGCTGATGGCGTTGAACGCGGCGGCGATTGCCACCAGCGGCGCAAAACGCAACATGCGCCCAGGCCGCCATTCTTTGGCAAATACCGCCGCCACCACCAGCAAAAGCAAGATGAGGTATAGCGGGTTGCGCGTGGAGAGCGCAATTGCGGCGCAGGCCGCCAGCCACATCACCCAGCTTTCAACTCGCATGGTTTGCCCTCGCGTCTGGAACGCTCTTAACCACCAGTTTCTTCTCAAACCGCCGGAGTAAGTTGAGCGTGGCGCGGCCAAACAGCGCCATCAAAATCACGTTGCCCGCCGCGCCAAAAAAATCCCACCAAAGCGAGGTGAGGGCGTAATAGGCGGCGTATCGCTGGATGGCCTGCTGGAGTGTGACGCCGGCCTGAAAGCTGATGGCTGGGTCGCCCATTTGAAACGGCCACTCCCACAAATTCATGATTGCGCCATACACAAACCCCCACGCCGCGGCAAAGATGCAAAGCAAAATAATTTCCCAATCGGGGTTTGGCCGCCCCGTCCCCAACCGCTCCCGACGGGAGGAGAGTAAACCCGCGCTCATCCCCATCCACCCGGCGGTGAGCATTTGGTAAGGCAGCCACGGCCCAACGCCGCCGGTGATGAAGGCCGAGACCAGCATGGTTAGGGCGCCCATCAAAAAGCCCATTTGCCCGCCAAACACCACGCCCGCCAAAATAATGAGCAAAAAAATGGGGGTGAAGCCGCCTGGGCCGGGCAAAATGGTCTCGGCCAGGCGGAGGGCGCTGTTAATGGCGACCAGCGCCGCGAGCAAGGCCAACTGCTTTAGGCTGGTGGCGCTGCGCTGCGATTCAACGATCAGCGCGGCCAGGCACAGCGCAATGAGGCCGCCGAGGATGAGCGGCGAATCGGTGCGGCCCGCGGCGGCCATCCCGCTGGCTTGTTGCTGGGCCAGCCACACAAACGGCGCAACAAAAGCAAGGACGCCGGTAAGCGTGGCAGCCGCATAAATTAACTTGCTAAGCACATGCTGAATTATGAATGCCGAATTCTGAATTCTGAAATCTTTCTGCATTCCGCATTCAGAATTCTGCATTCACCGCACCACTTCCCACGCCAAGTGTTGCAGCTCTGGCCCAATGAGTTTGTCCATGGCCACCTGCACGGCGTTGGGTGAGCCGGGCATGGAGAAAACCAACCGCCCGCGATAGGTGCCCGCCACCGCGCGAGACAACATGGCCGCCGGGCCAACCTCGGCAAAGCTCAACATGCGAAAGAGTTCGCCAAAACCGGGCATGGTTTTTTCCAGTTTGCGCGAGATCACATCGTAGGTCGTGTCGCGCGGGGCGATGCCCGTGCCGCCGGTGAACAGCATCACCTGTGCGTTTGTCTCGGTCACCATTTTGTCTAGCAATGCGGCAATTTGCTCCGGCTCATCTTTCACAATCTCGCGAAACACAACCGTGTTGCCGCCCTTTAGCACGCGATCCTCAATCAGGTCGCCGCCGCCATCATTGGCACGGGTGCGGGTATCGCTCACGGTGATGATCGCCACGCGCACAGGCCCTTTGCCCGATGCGATCTCGCGGTGTTGATCGGTGGATTGGGAAGACATTTTATGGGGTTGGAGGTTGATGAGAAACGCTGTTTTTGGTCGGGGACGGAAGACGGAAGACGGCCGTCTCCGGTCTTCCGTCTTCCGTCAATTGTCAGCCCTTAGCGACTATTCCTGCGCTGCCTTGCCCTCGCCATCGCGCCAAAGCGCAGATAGGATGAGCTGGCGGATGAAGATGAACTCCTTGGGCAGGCGGTCATACAGCCGCACAAACAATTCATCGTGCGAGGCGACTTCGGCCTCCCACTCGGCGGGGTCGGCCTTCATCACAGAGTCGAATTGCTCCTTGGTGAAATCCAATCCACGCCAATCCAAATCGTGATAGCGCGGCACCCAGCCCAGCACACTCTCCGAGCCAGTGGCCTGCCCGCGCGCGCGTTCCACGATCCACTTCAAAATGCGCATGTTCTCGCCAAAGCCCGGCCACACAAAGTTGCCTTTGTCATCTTTGCGGAACCAGTTCACATTAAAAATGCGCGGCGGGTTGGGAATGGTGCGGCCAAACTGCACCCAGTGATTGAAGTAATCGCCCATGTGATACCCGCAGAACGGCAACATCGCCATTGGGTCGCGGCGCACCTGGCCCACCGCGCCGGTGGCGGCGGCAGTCGTCTCGGAACCCATTGTGGCGGCGGCATACACGCCATAGTTCCAGTTGAACGATTGGTAAACCAGCGGCACGGTCTTGCTTCGTCGCCCACCAAACACAAACGCAGAAATGGGCACGCCTTGCGGGTTGTCATATTCGGGGTCAATGCTGGGGCACTGGCTGATGGGAGCCGTAAAACGCGCGTTTGGATGCGCCGCGTTGCGCCCGCAACCAGGTTGCCAGTCCTTGCCCGTCCAGTCAATTAGATGCGCGGGCGGCTCTTTGGTCATGCCTTCCCACCACACATCGCCATCATCGGTCAGCGCCACGTTTGTAAAGATGGTGTTCGCCTTGATGGAATCCATAGCGCTGGGGTTGGACTTGTAAGACGTTCCCGGCGCAACACCGAACAAACCGGCCTCTGGGTTGATGGCGTAAATGCGGCCATCGGGGCCTTGCTTGATCCACGCGATGTCATCGCCAACCGTGGTCACATCCCAGCCCTCATCTTTAAATGTCTTTGGCGGGATAAGCATGGCGAAGTTGGTCTTGCCGCACGCGCTGGGGAAGGCCGCGCCGATGTAGGTTTTTTTGCCGTTGGGCAGTTTTACGCCCATGATGAGCATGTGCTCGGCCAGCCAGCCCTGCTCTTTGGCCAGCACAGATGCGATGCGCAGCGCAAAGCACTTTTTGCCCAGCAGCGCGTTGCCGCCGTAGCCAGAGCCATACGACCAAATGGCGCGCTCTTCGGGGAAGTGCACAATATATTTTTGCTCTTTGTTGCACGGCCAGGCCACATCCTGCTGGCCGGGTTGCAGCGGCGCACCCACCGAGTGCAGACAATGCACAAACTCGCCATCGCCCAACACATCCAACACTTTGCGCCCCATGCGGGTCATGATGCGCATGTTCACCGCCACGTAGGGCGAATCGGAAAGCTGCACGCCAATGTGCGCGATGGGCGAACCCAGCGGCCCCATGCTGAATGGGATGACATACATTGGGCGACCTTTCATGCTGCCATCAAACAAACCGGTCAGCGTGGCCTTCATCTCTTTTGGCGCAACCCAGTTGTTGGTGGGGCCGGCATCTTTTTTGCTGCGGCTGCAAATGTAGGTGCGGTCTTCCACGCGGGCCACATCACCCGGATCGGAGCGGGCCAAAAAGCTGTTGGGCCGCTTCTCCTGGTTTAGCTTGATGAACATGCCGCTGTCCACCATCTCCTGGCACAGCGCGTTATATTCTTCTTGCGATCCATCGCACCAATGAACGGAGTCGGGCTTGCACAGCTCGGCCATCTCGATCACCCACGCGCGAAGGTCTTTGTTTGTCACGTAGTCCGGCACAATCTGGCTTTCTGTAAGTTGTGTCATGAGTTTTCTCCTGGCTTTTTTTTAATTTGCCCTAGTTTAACAGGCGCGCATTTTGATTTTGTGAAATTTTTTACGAAGGAGCCTCGGCGCCCCGGACATCGCAAAACTGCCAGAGCGCTCACTCACTTCGCACATTCTGGCCGTTGCCCGGCGCGGCCAAAACCACACCCTCGCAGAAGGCATCTGCGCCGCGCAAGACCACGCGCGTCACTTTGCCGCGCACAGCCAAACCATCAAACGGCGACCACGCGCAGCGGGTAAATTGTTTGCCGCCGCGAATCACCCACTCGGCATCCGTGTCCACTTCTACAAATGTGTTGGGCTGGTCGGGCAGGCCAAAAATGCGTTGGGGGTTGGTGTGCATCCGCGCGATGATGTCCTCCATTGTCAGGCGGCCATCGTGAACGGCCAGCATCAACACCGCCAGCGCGGTCTCCAAACCGGGGAATCCGGGCGGCGGGTTTGGCCCGTCCTTCTCGCTGAGGAGATGCGGGGCGTGGTCGGTGGCGAAACAATCCACATATTCAAGATTGGCCCACAACGCCTCTTGATCGCGACGGGTTTGCAGGCGCGGGCGAACCTCGCACCGGCCAGGGCCGAGGCGCGGGGCGTCCTCATCGCACAAAAACAAATGATGCGGCCCCACCTCACACGTCACTTTTAGCCCGCGCTCTTTGGCTTTGCGAATGACCAAAATTTCTTCGCGCCGCGAGACATGCGCAATATGCACGCTGCGGTCAAACAATTGCGCAATTTGAATAATGGCGGGCACACTGGTTTGCTCTGCATGCACCACGATGGGCCTCTCGCGCGGGAAACGCTCAAAGTGATCCATCCACGCCTCGGCGTTTTGAATTTTCAAATCGCCAAAGGTGGCGTCCAGATAAATTTTGAGGCCAGCCGCGCGCAAGCCGCAGGCAGCGGCCTCGGCGGCGTTGATCTCGCCCGCGCCAACATATTGGCCGTAATCGCAACGCGCCTGCCGCGCAGCCATCCCCAGCGCAAGATCCAACGTTTCGGCGTTCATCACGGGCGGTTTTGTGTTGGGCATGGCAAGGATGGTTGTGTAGCCGCCCGCCAGCGCGGCGCACGTGCCGCTGTCAAAATCTTCTTTGTGCTCGCCGCCGGGAACACGCATGTGAACGTGCGGGTCAATTAAGCCGGGGATGGTGATTTTCATGGTGTCATTTTAGCTTTGGACGATAGACGATAGACGATGGACGATCGTCTACCGTCTATCGTCCATCGTCTATCGTCCATCGTCTTTTGGGTTAGCATTACCCCCATGTCGGCCCGATATCCCATCCCCGCGCAAGAGACGCGCGCAGAAATTCGCGTGGTGAACTCGCGGTTTGTGTGCACGGTTGGCGAGGCCCGCACGGTTGAGGCCGCGCAGGCGTTTATTCACCGCGTAAAGGCCGAGCTGCACACCGCCAGCTCGCAGGCGTATGCGTATCACATCGGCTTTGGCAGCAGCGTGATTGACGGCTGCAATGACGGCGGCGAGCCAGGCGGCACAGCGGGCCGCCCCATGCTGGCTATTTTGCAGGGCAGCGGTCTGGGTGATGTGGTCGCGGTGGTTTCGCGCTGGTTTGGCGGCACAAAATTGGGCACGGGCGGCCTCGTCCGCGCGTTTGGAGATTCTTTGCGCGCCGCGCTGGATGAATTGCCACGCGCCGAGCGAGTGGAGCGCAAAACATTACGCGTCACATTTGGCTACCCGCTCATTGACCGCGTGAAGCTGCTCATCCCCGCGCACAAAGGCGAAACGCTGAACGAAGATTATGCCGCCGAGGTGACCTTTGAAGTTCGGTTTGCCGAAGACGATGTGGCTGGGTTCACCCACGCCCTGCGCGAGTTAAGCGCGGGCAAAGCAAAAGTTGTTGAACGTTGTTGAACATGGATAGACAGGATAAACAGGATAACATGTCAAACATTCTCATTCTTGGCGGAACGCGGTTTTTGGGCGTGCATTTGGCGATGGCCACCGCGGCGCAAGGACATCGCGTCACGATCTTTACGCGCGGGCAGACCGAGCCACCCATCCCCCTGAGCGCGGAACACTTGCGCGGCGACAGGCGGGCGGGCGATTTTGCCGCGTTGCGCGGGCGGCGCTGGGATGCGGTAATTGACACCAGCGGCTACATTCCCCGCGAAGTGCGCGGGGCCGCGCAGGCTTTGCGCGATTCCACCGATCATTACACATTTGTCTCGTCCATCTCGGCATACGCCAACACCAAACAAGGCCACGCCGAAGATGGCCCGCTGGGAACGCTGGCCGACCCATCCACCGAGGAGATAACCGGCGAGACATATGGCCCGCTAAAAGCCGCCTGCGAGCGCGAGGCGCTGGCCGGGTTTGGCGGGCGGGCGCTCATCATCCGCCCGGGTCTCATTGTGGGCAAGTTTGACCCCACCGACCGATTTACGTATTGGCCGTGGCGCGTGGCGCAGGGCGGCGATGTGGCTGCGCCGGGCCGCGCCGGGCGCGTGGTGCAGTTTATTGACGCGCAAGATTTGGCCGAGTGGATGCTGCGGCTGGTCGCGGGCCGCATCACCGGCGTGTTTAACGCCACCGGGCCAGCCACGCCCCTGCCGATGGGCGACCTGCTGGCCGCCTGCCAGCGCGTGGCGCAGGTTCCGGCCAAAGTGTGCTGGCTGCGCGAGGAATTTTTGCTGGCGCAGGGCGTTCTGCCATGGAGCGAAATGCCGCTTTGGATTCCAGAATCTGACCCAGACACGGCAGGGTTTATGGACATTAAGATTGACCGCGCGGTGGCGCATGGGTTGACCTTTCGGCCATTGGATGACACCGTGCGCGACACGCTAGAGTGGGCACGGTCGCGCGGGGCGGCGCACGCGTGGAAGGCGGGCCTCACCCGCGAGCGCGAGGCAGAGTTGCTCAGAACACAGCCGGGCGATTGAAATCGCGCTTTGCGAGCCTTTGGCTGAGCGTCCGCCTGCGCGGACGCGCGGCAACATGCCACTAGGCGCGATTTCAATCGCTTGGCTATTTGCCGTTATTAGGCTTTGCCCAACACCATGGCCAGCAACGCCATGCGCACATACAGGCCGTATTCCATTTGGCGGAAGTAGGCGGCGCGGGGGTCGTCATCCACGTCCATCGTGATCTCGGTCACGCGCGGCAGCGGGTGCATCACAATCATCTTTGGCTTGCACTTGGTCAATGTTTCGGTCGAGAAGACGAAGGCATCCTTGACCTTGTTGTATTCGGCCTCATCGGCAAAGCGCTCTTTTTGAACGCGGGTGATGTAAATCACATCGCTGGATTTGAGAACGCTATCCCATTTTTTGTGCTCTTTTTGGGGCATCCCTTTCTCGTTCAGCTCAGCCACAATTTCGGGGGGCATGCGCAAAATGTCTGGCGAGACGTAATTGAGCTTGACTTTGAACAGCGAGAGCAGCCGCGAGAGCGAATGCACCGTGCGGCCATACTTCAAGTCGCCCACCATCGTCACGGTCAGGCCGTCAATGTGACCCAGTTCCTCTTTGATGGTGAACAGGTCCAGCAGCGCCTGGGTGGGATGTTCGCCCGCGCCATCGCCCGCGTTAATCAGCGGCTTGCGCAGGTATTTGGAGGCCACCTCCGCCGCGCCTTTTTCTGGATGGCGCAGCACAATGACATCGGAATAGCTTTGCAGCGTGCGCACCGTGTCTGGCAGGGTTTCGCCCTTGCTCACCGAGGAATATTTGACCTCGTTGATCGGAATCACGCTGCCGCCCAACCGCTCCATGGCGGCGGTGAATGAAGATGATGTTCTGGTGGATGGCTCGTAGAACAGGTTGGCAAGAATCTTGCCCTTGAGCAGATCAAACGTGCCCACACGCTCAACCATCGTCCGCATTTCTTCGGCAATGGTGAATACGTAATCAATATCAGCGCGGCTGAACTGCTTTACAGAAAGAATATGTCTGGCGTAGAAAGGTCCTTCGCGTTTATCGCCCAGCGGAAGGTGAGGGGCTCGGAATGTTGTCATACCGAGATTAAATTTTAACATGCCCGCAAAGAGCGCATGTAAATCGCCATTCCCGCCTGCGCAGGAATCTATACCGCGCCAAACAAAAAACGCTGGGGCAACCCATCTCCCCGCAACTCGTCTTGCGGGTTAGGTGTAGATTCCCGTTTTCGCGGGAATGACGGGTGGAGTATGCGCGGCCGTCTTCTGTCCCCGCCTACTCCGCCCGCAGCCACGCCAGTTGATACGGCGCGAGCGGCACGCCCTCGCTGAGCGCGATGCGCTGGTCGGTGATGAGATCCAGCGCGGGAAAGGCGAACCCCTGCGCGTGGAGCGTCTCGGCCTTGATGGTTTGCGGCTGTTCGCTAAAGTTTGCCAGCGCCAGCAGCGGCCCGGTGGCGTGATAGCGCACAAAGCCCAGCACATGCGCGTTGTCGGTGCGCACGCCTTGCACGTCGCCACTGCCATCAAAACAAGGATGGCCCTTGCGAACGGCGATCATGTGCATCATCCCGTCAAAAATGCGCGATTGCGCCCGGCCCGGCCTCAGCCGCGCCTCGTGATTTTTTGCGCTGGCCGCTGGCCGATGCACCCAGCGGGAATCTGTTTTCTTGTGCGGGTCATTGGCGTAGGCGTAATCGTTGAGCGCCGCGACCTCATCTCCCAAATAAATGAGCGGAACGCCGCCAAAGCTGAGGATCACGCCGTGCAAAAGCAAAATGCGGCGCAACGCCATCTCGGTCAACACGCTGGGATGGCCGTTCTCAATGGCGATGGCTTGCTCCAGACCGGCCAGGCTGGCGCACATGCCGCTGATTCGGCAATCGCCGGTTTTGGGGTTCTCTTGAAACGGCACGCCGCGCGCAAAAGTGCCCTCAAACCGGTTGGTGTAAAACTTGTTCAGAAACTGGCGATGGTTGTAGCCGTTGATGCCCAACTGCCAGGCATCCTCGTCGCTAAACGTCCAGCCAATGTCATCGTGGCAGCGCACGTAATTCACCCACGCGCAATCTGGGTGGATGGTGAACCGGCGGGCGAAGGCTTGCTGGAGCAAATTCACCTCGCGGGTGGCCAGGGTGTTCCAGAGCAAAGCCATGAGCAGCGGGTTGTAGCTCACCTGGCACTCATCCGGGCGGATGTATTTGGTCACATCGTCCGGGTGCACAATCGCCTCGCTCTTGAAAATGAGCGACGGCGCGGCAATGCGGGCCACCGCGTTGAACGCCTGAATGAGCGTGTGCGCTTCGGGCAGGTTCTCGCAGGTTGTGCCCAGCCGCTTCCAAATGAAGGCCACCGCGTCCATGCGCAGCACATCCACCCCAATGTTGGCGATGAACAGCATTTCCTCCGCCATCGCGTTAAACACTTCTGGGTTGGCGTAATTCAAATCCCACTGGAAGGAGTTGAAGGTGGTCCAGACCCAGTCATTTGAAGACGGAAGACGGAAGACGGGGGACGATGTTGCATCCGTCTTCCGTCCTCTGTCTTCCGTCCAATGGGACAATGGCGTAAACCCACCTGGGTGCTGGTCGGGGAAAATTTCGCGCAAGTTGCGGTCGTAGGCATCGGCCTGTTCGCGCGGCATGATGAGGTAAAACTCGCGGTGTTTCGGGTCGCCCTCCAACGCTTTTTGCGCCCAAATGTGCTCATCGCTGGTGTGGTTAAAAATAAAATCCAAACACAAGCTGATCCCCTCGTGGCGCAGATCCGCCGCCAACGCGCGAAGCTGGGCCATGTTGCCCAGCGCGGGGTTCACCTCGCGGTAGCTGCTCACCGCGTAGCCGCCATCGCTGTTATTTTCCGGGCATTTGAACAGCGGCATCAGGTGCAAATACGTGAGGCCAAGCTCTTTGAAATACGGAATTTTGGCGCGGATGCCATCGAGATTGCCCGCGTAAAGATCAACATAGGCGATGCCGCCCAGCATATTGCGCGATTGAAACCAGCGCGGGTTATCCTCGCGCACGGCATCCATCTTCTTTAGTTCGGCGGGACGCTGGGCAAAGGCCTGCGCCGCGGTGAACAAAATATTCTCGAACTGGGTTTCAAAATCCGGGCGATCACCATACAACGATTGAAGCAAGACCCGCAAGCGCGGCGCGTGCGTGTGTACGCGCTCCGCAAAGGCGTGGTCGGGCGCGGCATCCATCCGAGCGGAGATTTTTTCAATAAGTTTGGTGTAATTCGTCATGGTTGTTGAATCGGATCAAATATGGATAGACAGAATGATTTTTGCTTTTTATCTCTCGCAAAGACATAAATCCACCAAGAAATTCTTTGCGGCTTTGCGCTTTTGTGAGAAATTTTTATAAAGCTGGGCTTACACACCCCCCCTTAACGCGAGGAATGGCGCGGTAGGGGCGAGGCATGCCTTGCCCCTACACCTAAATCTTCGGTTTATTTCATCATTTTCACGAAATTAATCCGGCTTTGCGTAAGCCCAGTAAAGGCTGCAACTCTCGGTTATTCATCCTGCGCATCCTGTTTATCTATGTAAATTATTGTAAAAATCCACAAAAACGCCGTTGGTCCAGCCAAAGCCAATGAGTTGGCCGTATAAACCCTCTTCAGCAGAGCCAGCGCCAACCACATTATATTTTTCGTAAAACTTGCCGGTCTGGTTAAAACTGCGCAGGCAAGTGTTCAGCCAGCGGCGGCGCACCTCGCGGGCTTCGTCCGCAAAGCCATAGCGATCCAGCCCGCTTGCCACGATCCACTGCAAGGGCGCCCAGCCGTTGGGCCAGGCCCACTGCTTGCCTTCCTCTTGTTTGAGCGTGGTGACCAGCCCGCCGGGTTGCAAAAATTTTGGCAGCCACTCGCGCACAACGCGGTGCGCCTGCGCGGGGCTGGCCCATCCGGCCCAAAGCGGGTAAAACCCCGCCAAAGACGAATGCGGGTTGATGCGCTCGTTTTTGTAATCATAATCAAAAAAGAAACCCGCCGCGTCATCCCAGAATGTGCTTTGCATGGCGATGGCGCGCTGGCCGGCGCGGTCTCGCCACGTCGCCGCTTCATCGGCCCGGCCCAACTGCGCGGCAAACCCGGCCAAGTCCGTCTCGCACACATACAGCAGGCTGTTCAAGTCCACCGGCAGATGCTCCAGCCAGCGCTCGTCGCAACGCGTGCTGTGATCCCAGCCGCTCTCGCACGAGGCGAGGATATGCAAATAGTTGATGTCGAAATAGCGCGAGAGGCCGCGATGCACCCGCCGATGATGCGGCTGCGCCTCGCCCAGCCACACCGTTTCGTGCTCCTGTTTTGCCAGCGCGTACATCCGCGCCAGCCAGTCGTGGTCAGAAACCTCACAGCTTTGCGAAACCTGTGAGGTTTTTCTGACTTCCAACGCCAGTTTGATTTGCTGGGTAAAAAACGGCGGCTGGCTGCGCGAGAGAAAATAAAACCGCGCGCCATTGGGGATCACGCCAAAACGCTCAACGAGATACGCGAAGTTCTCGGCCACATCTTCAATCAAATGCTGATGCGGTGTGCCACGCAGCCCCAGGCAAATAAAATAGCTGTCCCAGTAATACATCTCCTGGAACATGCCGTTGTTGTTTTCTCCGCCGTCTCTGGGGATGGGAAACGGGCGCGGCAAACCAATCAGCGTCCCCGAATCTTTGGGGATACGGCGCGTCAGGCGCGGCCAAAGGTTTTCAATGTGCGCAAGGGCTGGCGCAAATTCTTTTTTTTGCTCAACATTCATGGTTGATAGAAAAGCGCCCGAAGCGCTTAAATTCCATTCCCCGCAATTACTTTCTGATAAAAATACCCGCTGTCTTTGATGATGCGTTTTTGGGTGGCGTAATCCACCTTCACCAGACCAAAAAACTGCTGGTAGCCGCGCGCCCACTCAAAGTTGTCCAGCAGCGACCAGACAAAATACGCGCCCACATTGGCCCCATCGGCAATGGCTTTTTGCACGGCGTTGATGTGGCCGCGCAAATATTCCACGCGCCGCTCATCGTGAACGCGCCCATCTGCCGAGACCACATCCACAAAAGAGTTGCCGTTCTCGGTGATGTAAATGGGGGTTTGCCCGCGCGTTTCTTTTTGCAGGCGCATAAGCAGGCCATACAACCCATCCGGGCACACTTCCCAATCCATCAGGGTGCGCTCGTTGGTGGGGTGTTTGGTCACTTCCGGGCCAGCCTTGCCCGCCTTGACGCGCGACACGGTGTAATAATTTGCCCCAATAAAATCCAGTTTTTGGGCGGCCAGAGCCATATCGCCCGCTTTGATCTCCGGCGCGTCTGCGCCCGCTTCTTCCAGCACGGCGGGTTCGTAATAGCCGTGCAAAATGGGCGTGGCAAACCAGCCAAAAAACTGATCCAGCGGGTTCATTTGCGCCGCCGCGGCCACATCTTTTTTAGATTTGGTCACGGCCATCATCGGCTCAAAGTTGAGCGCGATGCCCACCTTGGCCGCGCTGCCCGCGCTGGCGCGAATGGCCTGCACGGATTTGCCGTGCGCCAGCAAGGTGTGATGCGCCGCCTGCCGCGCCATTTTGCGGCTGTGCAACCCCGGCGCGTGCTCGCCAATTTCGTGGCTCAAAAACGCAATGCACCACGGCTCGTTCAGCGTCATCCAGTTGTGCACGCGGTCGCCCAATTCTCGCGCAACGATGGCGCTGTAATCGGCATACCAATCGGCAATCTCGCGGGTTTGCCATCCGCCTTTGGCCGCCAGCGCGCTGGGCAGATCCCAGTGATGCAAAGTGGCATACGGCGTAATGCCTGCCTCCAGCAAACCATCCACCAAGCGGTTGTAAAAATCCAGCCCGCGCCGTTCAATTTTGCCAGTTCCATCCGGCAAAATGCGCGGCCACGCAACAGAAAAGCGGTAGGCCTTTATGCCCAACTGCTTCATCAGGGCGATGTCTTCGGGGTAGCGGTGGTAGTGGTCGCAGGCGGCGCTGCCATCGCTTTTGTCCTGGATGGCGCCTGGGCGGGCACAGAACTCATCCCACCAGCTACGCCCGCGCCCATCCTCGTTTACTGCGCCCTCAATTTGGTATGCCGATGTGGCAACACCCCAGATAAAATTTTTTGGGAAAGCCATTTGCAATTACGAATTACAAATTACTAATTACGAATTAGGATTTTGGTCGTAATTCGTAATTAGTAATTTGTAATTAAAGAGCTAGCCTTTCACGCTGCCAGCCAGCAGGCCGCGCACAAAGAAGCGCTGCAAACTCAGGAACACGACCATGGGCAGGAGCATGGAGATGAACGCGCCAGCGGTGAGCAATTGCCAATCCTGGCCGCGTGTGCCAACCATGTCTACCAGACGCTGGGTGATGATGCGCACGCTCGGCGCGCCACCCAGGAAGATCAAGCCGACGAGGTAATCGTTCCACACCCAGATGAACTGGAAGATGGCGAACGAAGCCAGCGCGGGCACGCTCAAGGGCAGAATCAGCCGCATAAACGTGGTGAAGTGCGACGCGCCGTCAATGAAGGCCGCCTCCAGTGTCTCGCGGGGGAGCTGCGAGATGTAGTTGTAAAGCAGGTAGGTGGCAAGCGGCAAACCGAAGGTAGTGTGCGCCAGCCAAACCGCCAAAAACGTCCCGTTAATTTGCAGGCCCACAAAGTCGCGCAGCATGGGGATCATGGCGGTTTGCAGCGGCACAACCAGCAGCGCCACCACGCCCGCAAACAGCAGCTTGCGCCCGGGGAAGTTCATCCACGAGAAGGCGTAGGCCGCAAAGGCCGCAATCAAAATGGGGATGATGGTGGCGGGCACAGCCACGGTGAGCGTGTTGATGAACGCCGGGCCAATGTCCTCGCCTGGGTTCTCCACCACCTCACCGCTGGGCAGGGTCTCTTTAATGCGGGCATCGGTGGAGGCCAGCACACGCTCGTAGTTGGCGGTGGTGAAGTTGGTGTCCATCGTCCAGCGCTGCTCTTCAATTTGGATGGTGCCCAGGCGGCGGTTGCCTTCCCACTTGATGCGTTTTCCGTCTGGCGCCACTACGCCATCGCGGAATTGCTCAAAGGTGGCGGTGGTGCCTTCAATGGTGATGGGCGCATCGGCAGCCGTGCCGGTGGGCGCATCAAATGTGCGGGTTTTAACCCACGCCTGATGCGGCAGAATGTTCCACCATCCGCTGGTGTTGATGGCATCGCGGGTGCGGAAAGATGACACGAGCAGGCCAATCGTTGGGACGACCCACGCCGTGCAAATAATCAACAAAATAATATTCAGAATAAAGGTGTTGCGCTTTTTCTGTCCTTCAAGCGAAGCTTTTTTGTTTGTCATGGAATTCCTCAATCCGTTCACAAGTTAGAAAGTTAGAAAGTTAAAAAGTTCAAAGGTTCAAGAGCCAGAACAGGTGAACTTGCAACGTGCAAACCTGCGGACGTATTCATCACATTGTCTTCTGCCGCGCCATCTGCCGCAGGTTGTAAACCATGATGGGAATGGTGGCGATGAGCAACACGGTGGCGATGGCAGAGCCTGCGCCAAAGTTGCGGTTGGCAAAAAGCTGGCGGTAGAACTGCGTGCCAATCACGTCTGTGCCAAACTGGCCGCCCGTCATGGCCATCACCACGTCGAAGATCTTCAGTGTA
>Ga0209582_1000516_pt1 | contig 23653 bp, 22 predicted proteins | sample KloWWTmetKNB5Kit_FD_187176 | JGI IMG/M metagenome (GOLD analysis project Ga0209582, IMG submission 187176) | Active sludge microbial communities from Klosterneuburg, Austria, studying microevolution and ecology of nitrifiers - Klosterneuburg... | ecosystem: Engineered > WWTP > Aerobic digester >...
ATAAAGACTATAATTGTTTTAGTAGTTGGTATTGATGCGATATTGTTTTTCCGTCACGAATCTGCAAAAACAGTTGATACTCCAAAATGGATTTCACTCGGTGCGAGTATCGGTGCGATGGTTGTTATGATTGTAGGAATTGTTGCAACATTTGTGTATCTAGGAACACCAAATATTGCACGTGCAATTCGATATGATCAACAACGAACAAATGATCTACAATCACTGCAATCAACTATTACGAATTGGTATCAATCGCATGGCGCATTACCAGAGACTCTTGCTACTTTGAAAAAACAAGATTACTACCAAGAGCCTCGTGATCCAGAATATTTGAAAGGAAAGGTGTATATGTATCAAGTTATTGATGCTAAAAAATTACAGTATCAAGTATGTGCAGATTTTACACTTGCTTCTGATAATAAATTTGTCATTCGCAAGGATCGAGCTGAGTTTGCCAGTGGACGCAGTACGGCACCAATGCCAGTTGTATATGATGAAACGCAAGTTGGAATTGTTTCAGAAACAAATCTGGAAAATCAATGGGATCACAGTGCAGAAAAACATTGTTTTGACCGAGTGATTGATACAAAGATGTATCCAATCTATAATCCAGAAATAAAACGGTAAATTATGAACGAGCCAAGTAAATTATATGTCTATCACGGGTCGCATGAATTGTTTGATCTTGCGATTCCAAAAAGACAAGTTCGCAAAGGATTAAATCCCGATCCGAACGGAGAAAAATACATCACTGTATTTGATGATATTTCATTTCATGCAACACCCTATAAATGGATTGCGTTAAATTATATATGTCAGTGTCAACATGTTTTATATCAAGGAAAAGAATATTGGCACGCTACAGGTGTAGATTTACGGAAATATAAAGAAGAAATTGAGATATACGGAGTTGAATCTCTTGAAAAAAGTTTAGAAATACTATTTGGACAAGGTGGATATTTATTTACATTTGACGCAAAGGATTTTATTCATCAAGAAGGTTTAGGGATTAACGAAGTAATTGCAAAAGCACCAGTTACACCAATCTCTGTAGAACGAATTGATGATCCTGTATCTGAAATTAAAAAATTAGGAATACCTTTTATATTTAAAGATCTTACACTATCAGAGAATAATTGGTAAAGCCTCGATTTATTCGAGGTTTTTTGGTATACTTACTTTATGAAAAAGCAAATTATTTCAACCTTATTTATTAGTTTATTCGTATTACTAGGTACTGTACACAATGCATTTGCTCTTGCAAATCCTGCGTCGGTAAAATGTATTGCTGACGGAGGAACTTCCTCGTCTGTAAACACTTCGTCAGGTACATATAGTAACTGCAATTTCCCAGATGGTTCAGTTTGCGAGGAATGGGCATATTATGACGGAGCATGTACACCTAAAAAGGTAAGGTCAATCAGTGATCTTCCTGCAACTTGTGTCGTTGCATATGATGGTTGTAATTCTTGTTCTCGGACTTCTGGCGGACAGTGGATGTGTACTATGATGGCATGCACAAGTCTTCCTACTATGGTTATAACCTCGAATGCATACTGCAAGAAATTTCAAACAACTAATCCTGATCCAGTAGTGTGCCCAGCAAATTATGCCCCAGTGTGTGGAGATATTAGTGATCGTGTACGTTGCATCAAGGCACCTTGTATTGCAGAAAAAACATATAGCAACGAATGTATGCTGAATGCAGATGGTGCAAAAAAGATTTCGGATGGTGAATGTAAATCAGTTTCAACAAAACCAGTATTTTGTAGTGCGTCATACATCAAATTAGTTCGTGGATCACGTGGTGATTATGTTCGTGGATTGCAAGAATATCTGCGTGATCAAGGATATAACCCTGGAACTATCGATGGTGTATTTGGTCGCCAAGTAGTTGCTGCTGTAAAAGAATTCCAAAAAAATAATGGTTTAAAAATAGATGGAGTTTTTGGAAAAGGATCTAAAGTAAAAGTATGTGCAATGTTTTAATATCAAAAACCTCTCGAGCAATCGAGCGGTTTTTGATATACTTATTAAATACTATGAAAAGAACATTTACTGTTACTGCAAAATTATGGCAATGGAGTGGTGACATGTCGTCATGGCATTTTATGTATGTTCCAAAATATATTTCAGAAATACTACGAACACACTATTCAAAATCTGCAATGATCAAATGTAAGTTTACAATAGGCGATACAACATGGGATAGTAGCATGTTTCGCAATAATCGAGAGAAAAATTACCTAATACCAGTCAAAAAATCTGTCCGAAAAGCAGAAGACCTTTTTCCAGGTGAGGAAATTACGGTGAAAATTGACATACTGTAAAACTCGATTTTCTGAAGGTTTTTTGGTATAGTAGAAGTATTCTATGAAACCTTACGATCACAAAAAAATTGAAAAGAAATGGCAGAAAACTTGGGATGACACACAAGTGTATAAAACGTTGTCAGCAAAAGATGCTATCAAGAAAAAACTTAAACCCTATTACGTATTGGACATGTTTCCGTATCCGTCAGGTGCAGGTTTACATGTTGGTCATCCACGCGGATATATTGCATCCGATGTTTTTGCGCGCATGAAACGAATGCAAGGATTCAATGTATTGCACCCAATGGGATTTGATAGTTTTGGTTTACCAACAGAACAATACGCGATTAAAACTGGCAAGAGTCCGGTACTACTTTCAAATCAATTAGTAAAACGATACAAGGAACAATTGTCGATCCTTGGCTTTTCATATGACTGGAATCGTCAGGTTGCAACACATGATCCAGAATATTATCGATGGACACAGTGGATTTTCTTGCAGATTTATAACAGTTGGTATGACAAGAAAAATAACAAAGCTCGACCAATTGATGAGCTTGTAAAGATATTCGAAACATCTGGAAACACGAAAGTAAACGCTGTAACAGGGAATGATGGTGTACAATTTTCTGCAAAACAATGGAAATCATTTTCTGAAATCGAGAAACAGAATATTCTGATGAACTACAGATTAGTATATGAGGGATATGCAGAGGTGAATTGGTGTGAAGAAATGGGGACAGTGCTTGCCAATGATGAAGTGATCGAAGTGAACGGTAAAATGGTTTCAGAACGTGGAGAATTTCCTGTGGTAAAAAAACAAATGCGCCAATGGTTCATGCGAATTACTGCATACGCTGATCGATTGATCGAAGGACTTGAGACAATTGATTGGTCAAACAGTATCAAGGAAATTCAGCGGAATTGGATTGGAAAAAGTGAGGGAAGTGAGATTGAGTTTGGAGTAGTATGTGAAAACAAAGAACAAATTTTTGGAAATAGACGAGAAGATTCCACTGAAAGAAATATTGTTAAGGTAATTTTAAGAAATAGAGATGGCAAAATACTTACTCTTAATTCAAAAGGTTTTGGTCTTGATTTACCTGGAGGTGCTATAGAAAATAATGAGCCATTAGAAAAAACAGCAATTCGAGAACTTCAAGAAGAAACGGAATATACAAATTTTAGATTTGTAAAAAACATAAGCTCTGACCTTATTAACTACTATCACATCAATAGACAGCAGTATTTTCACGGAAAAATTCACGTACTTTTATATGATTTAATTAACGATGAAAAATCTATAAAAAATATTCAGTCAGGAGAAAATGAAACCAAAGATAAATGGATTAACCCTCAAGAGTTGTATGATATTTTTCCAGAAGATTCAATTTATAAAGCTGCTTTAAAGAAATCAATTTTTGATTATATAAGTATACAAAAAAATCAAATAAAAGTATTCACTACACGTGCAGATACACTATTCGGTGTGACGTATGTAGTACTTGCGCCTGAACATCCTCTTGTTTCTGAATTGAAGCCACAAATTAAAAATTGGAACAAGGTTGAAGAATATATTACAACTGTAAAATCAAAATCCGATGAAGACCGTGTGGCTGCAAAGGAAAAAACAGGAATACAGTTAGAGGGTATTTTTGCTGTGAATCCTGCAAATGATGAACAGGTTCCTATATGGATTGCGGACTATGTGCTGGCAGGATATGGAACAGGTGCAGTAATGGCGGTTCCAGCCCATGACGAGCGAGATTTTGAGTTTGCACAGAAATATGATTTGCCTATGAAGTGTGTTGTTGCTTTTCCTGCGCCTGAAATACCTTCATCTGATGCAATACGTAGAGATGGTGCAATATCAATAATTACTAATAAGAATGATGAGGTACTCGTACTCACAACAACAGAAGGTGGATATCTATTTCCACAAGGTGGTATTGAAAAAGGCGAAAATCCTGCAGAAGCTGCACAAAGAGAGGTTATAGAAGAATCTGGGTATTGTGATATTAAAATTATTCAAAATTTTGGCGTTTTCGAGAATTATTTTTATGACAGCCCAGAATTTATCCGTCACCGCTTCTCCTTTTGTTTTTTTGGAAAATTAAATTCAACTAAACAAGTGCTACAAAACTCAGATGAAGGTGATGAAAAATACATTCCAATTTGGATGAAAGTAAATGACGCAATAGAAAAACTAAATCACAGAAATCATTCTGAAATTCTGAAAGTATTTGTTTCAAAAATAATAAACACTGGACTTGGTAATCTTGTAAATTCAAGTCAATTTAATGGAATGCCTTCTGAAATTGCACGTAAAAAAATCACAGAATTTGTTGGTGGGAAATTGGTTACAAAATACAAAATGCGTGACGCAATTTTTGCACGACAGCGATACTGGGGTGAGCCAATTCCATTGGTACATGATAAAGATGGCACTATTAAAACAATTCCAGAAAAACAACTTCCACTCACTCTTCCAAAAGTAAAATCCTATGAACCATCTGGAAATGGTGAGGGTCCACTTGCAACAGTGTCTGCATGGGTAAAGGCTGGATATGAAACAAACACGATGCCAGGTTGGGCGGGAAGTTCATGGTATTTCTTGCGCTATACTGATCCAACAAATAAAAAAGCGTTTGCAAGTAAAGAAGAACTTGATTATTGGTTTCCTGCTCCGCGTAAAGCTTCGCAGGACAAGCGGAAAAATGGTGGTGTGCCTGCACTTAGCAGCCTTGGCGGAGGAGTGAATATGTATGTCGGTGGGGCAGAACATGCAACAGGACATTTATTGTATTCACGATTCTGGCATAAAGTTTTAAAAGACTTGGGACACGTAGGAACCGAGGAACCATTTCAAACATTACGTAATCAGGGAATGATTGGCGGCGCTGACGGTCGCAAAATGTCGAAACGATGGGGAAATGTGATCAATCCTGATGATGTAGTTCGAGATATGGGTGCAGATACCATGCGCGTGTATGAAGCATTCATGGGCCCATTTGAATCAAGTCAGCCATGGAGTACAGATGGAATTGTCGGGTCACGACGATTTATCGAACGAGTATGGAATATTCAATCAAAAGTAAATGACGGAAAAACATCATCTGAACTTGAAAAGGTGTTACATAAGACAATCAAAAAAGTAACAGATGATATTGCAAACTTTAGTTTTAACACTGCAGTTTCATCAATGATGATTTGTATAAATGAAATCGATAAAGCTGGAACCATTAGTATTGAAGATTTTAAAAAGTTCCTACAAATTTTAGCACCGTTTGCACCTCATGTGGCAGACGAATTATGGGTAGGTCTTGGCGAGAAAAAAACAATTCATCTGTCATCATGGCCAACATATAATGCAAAGAAAATTATTGATGACACAGTAACAATGGGAATTCAAGTAAACGGAAAAGTGCGTGCAGAAATAACACTCGCACTTGAAGAATCAGTTGAAAGTGTACAATCAAAAGTATTAGTAATACCAGAAATTATAAAATGGATTGACGGAAAGGAGATTAAGAAGTTTATCTATATCCCAGGAAAAGTTATCAGTATTGTGATCTAAAAGTGCGTACTCGACAAACCATCTTTTACATGTTGTAGAGATGGTTTGTTTGTTTATGGCTTCACAAAATATGCTATGCGGATTATAATTACAACATATGTTTAAAAAAATATTCCGTTCATTATCAGAAAAAGTTTCAAGTGGACTTGCTCGATTTTCTCCGCAAGATCACTCACAATTTTTCTTTATTAGTTTATTAGTTGTTGTTGCAATAACCGCTCTTGGATTTTTTCCACTATTTGGAATTAACGGCTTGTTTATTAAAAACTTGATTCTTCCTATTTTTGGAGGATTCCTGTTAATTGTTATTGCATTACAATCACTAAAAAATGGATATTTCACACTTCCTGACAAGCGAACATCATGGACTTTATTCATTGTATTACTTGTAACACTAATTTCATCAGTGTTTGCAACTGCTCCACGAAACGCGTTGTTCGGAACGCTATCTGGCGCACCATCGTTTGCCTTGATTTTATCTTTAGTAATTATTTTCTATGTAGCATATGTTTCATTCAAAAAGTTTTCTCACATTCTAGGACTTCTATTAGTCATGTCTGGTGTATATATTATTACATTCCTACATCTTATATTACGCGTTATTTTCGGAGCTAATGTTCTATCACTTGGCTTCATGAACACTCTGACAAGCACTTTGATTGGATCATGGACTGATTTCGCACTATTTTCGTTATTGATGCTTATTCTTGCGATTATCTGTTTGGAAATGGGCAAGTTTGTTCGTGCTGCAAAATGGATTACAACTACTGTTGCCATTTTTGGAATTATTGGACTATTCCTTGCGAACATTACATGGATCTGGATATTAGCCGGGGCGGTGTTAATTATTGTTACCATTTATATTTTCTCTTTGGCTTATTGGAATACAGAGAAATCAAGTTATGAAAAAGGACGACCTGCGCCTTGGTATAGCTTGATTGCATTTATTGTTGTTCTAGTTGGACTCTTGTTTGGAGGTGTAATTATGTCTCCGATTACAAAAGTGCGTTCACTTGCATACAATGAATTATATCCAAACGCAAAAGCTACCATGCAAGCTGGTTTTGCATCGTTGAAAGAACGACCAATTACAGGTGTAGGTCTTTCTGGGTTTGATCATGCGTGGAATAAAATTAAACCAGTAGGATTATCAGGCACTACTTCTGGTGCAACCGAATTTTCAACAGGATACAGTTTTGTATCAACTGTAGTTGCTACGACAGGAATTCTAGGGTTATTGATATTTATTGCGCTTGCACTTTTGTTTATTATTCAGTTCTATTTAATATTTAAAAAAGGTTTTGAAGACTCGGCTGCGCGATTTGCAGGTATGCTTGTAATAGCTTCTGCAATATTACTTTCATTGATTACAGTTATAGATTATCCTGGCGTTACATTGCTCGTACTGTGGGCAGCGTTTCTTGGTGCATTATGGGGAATTGCACATGATAATGAATCATTTGAAATTCCTTTTGTACATGATCCACGAACGAGTTTCTTTGGAATTCTCTCTGTATTAGTATTGATTTTTGTCGGTGGTGCATTTATTTACATTACTGTTCGACAAACTGCGTCTGTATTTACATATGGATCCGCATTAAAATCATTCGCGAATAATGATCGTGCAGGTGGACTAACAAAGTTAACATCAGCTAATCAATTATGGGCAACTGATTTTTATAACCGAACATTAGCACAGCAGACACTGGTTGAGGTTCAAAACTTGAATCCAGAATCTGGATTATCAAAAGATGCGCTATCTCGAGAAGTCCAGCGAGTACTATCAATTGGTATGTCATACGCTGATGTTAGTACAAAACTTGACGCAAAGAATTATCGAAACTGGGTAGCTCTTGGAAATGTGTATCAATTCTTTGCACAATTAAAAGTAGAAGGTGCAGGTGATCGTGCACGAGAAGCATATGATAAAGCAAAAGCATTGTCACCAAACGACAGAACACTAGACTTGTTGTTTGCTAACCTTTCAGATGCGTCAGGTGATGCATCAGGAGCAAAGACAATCATAGAGCAATCTATTTCTACATTTCCAACAATTGATGCTTATGTTTGGCTCTATCAGCGTGATATTGCTGCAAAAGATTATAGTAAAGCAGAAACTCATCTAATCAGCGCTCTTCAATTAGATAACGCCAATGTTGGTCTATTAACAGAACTTGGAACTCTTTATTTTGTTCAAGGTAAATATTCTGATGCAGTTCCATTATTTGAACGCTCTTTAGCTATAAATCGTAATCAACCTGCAACATTTGCATATCTTGGTGTTTCTTATGAATCACTAGGGAAATCAGATCAAGCAACGCAAGTGTTCGATTTTCTAAAACAACAGTTACCTGATGTTGCTGAAAAACTTATTTCAAATGTTCGCGCTCAAAAAGGTGGTGCGATAACTCCTGTTATTGATACTACTATAGACGAGCCTGCAGCAGATGTTTCCACAGAAGCTCCTACTGCAAAAGCAAAACCATAATTATTATTTAATGTAGTCACATATGATGAAGCGAGTCTTTTTGATGTTTTATAACCGTACGTCTGGCATCAACGAGGCCGCTTTTTTGTTGGGATTTTTTACACTATTATCCCAGATTTTAGGATTGATTCGCGATCGTATTTTTGCATCTAATATTGGACCTGGACCCATTCTGGATGCCTATTATGCATCATTCAAGATTCCTGATTTTTTATATGTATCACTTGCATCATTGGCATCTGTAACGGTTATTTTGCCAATGCTTTCACAGAAATTCAAAGAAGGCTCACCGGAGAATAGATCAGTTGCACACCAATTCTTTAATCAGATTTTCTCTGTTTTTTCGACAGTACTTGTTGTTGTTTCAGTATTGCTATTTATAACAATGCCATGGGTTGCAAAATTTGTTGTACCTGGATTTCCACCTGAATCACTTCATCAAGTGATCTGGATGTCGCGTGTGATGCTCTTGTCACCAATTATTTTTGGTATATCAACAATGATAGGATCTGTAACACAAATGTTCCAAAAGTTTTTCATCTATGCATTAGCTCCAATTTTATATAATCTTGGAATTATAGTTGGTGCATTGTGGTTATATCCAATTATGGGACCATCTGGGCTTGCACTAGGTGTCATATTAGGTGCGTGCCTACACTTATCAATTCAAATACCTTTGTTAATAAAAGAATCATTCATTCCAAAATTTGTTACAAAAATTAATTGGTCTGAAATTAAATCAATCATTAAAACATCGTTACCACGGACCGTTGGGTTATCGATGAGTAGTTTTACAGCAATTTTATTAGTTTCTATCATTTCTAGTTTCTCACCAGGAACAATGAGTATTTTCAGTTTTGCTTTTAATCTCCAGTCTGTACCGATTGGAGTAATTGGAATATCTTATTCAGTTGCATCCTTTCCACTTCTTGTACGATTCTTTCAGAACAATGAGCTTGGTAAGTTTGTGGATATGATCACTCAGACGCTAAGAAAGATTATTTTCTGGTCATTGCCGATTATGGCTTTATTTATAGTTCTTCGCGCACAGATTGTTCGTGTGCTATTGGGAGGTGGATCATTTTCATGGAATGATACACGGTTAACCGCAGGAGTATTGGCATTGTTTGTATTCGGAATTGTCGCGCAAAGTATTGTTCATGTGCTCGTTCGCGCATATTATGCATCTGGTAATACATGGAAACCGTTAATTATGAATTTCTTGGGAGAAATTATTACAGTGATTTCTGCATTTGTTTTAATTGGTCTGTTTGATAGAGTTGCAGGATTTCGTAACTTTTTTGAGACTGTTCTTCGACTGGAAGGTGTAGCAGAAACCAGGCTTACTATGGTTGCATTAGCGTTTACGATTGGGAATATTTTAAATATGATATTACTTGGCTCAATTTTCTATAAGAATTTCAAGCAACATTTTGAAGTGTCATCAGTACGGAAATTAATGATTACAACGCGTGATGCAATTATTGCCGCAATAGTCATGGGAGTTGTTGGATATTGGGTACTACAAATGCTTGCCAATGTAATCATACAGGATCGACTATGGGGAGTATTAGTGCAAGGATTAGTGGCAGGAATACTGGGAATTATTACAGGCGGTTGTGTGTTGAAGTTATTAAAGAATCCTGACATTGATGACTTTTTAGGAACCATTACAAAACGATTCTGGAAAGCAAAGGTTGTCCAAGATACGGTGGGAACAGGGGTGGATATATAGTTTGACAAATTTGTAATTGATGATATTGTAGATACAACTAAAAGTAACAGTATGAAAAAATTAATAATTTTGATTACAGTTTTTTGTATGTTTTCTGTAAAAAACATATCAGCTCAAAATAATGGATTTTCTGTGATATCAGATCCACTAACAGGAAAGCAAGTGCTTGCCTGGCAAGGAAAACCAGCATCTGAAACTAAATCGTTTACCCAAACTCTTTCAAAAGAGTTTGATGAGATTAATCACCCAAAAGCTATCCTTTGGAATGATTATGACGGTGGAAAACGAAACAAGTGTTTATTTGTTTATAATGGTTATAAGTGGTATTTGGTGAAAGAACATATTTATGAAAACTTCACTATTACCTTGGAAGAAAGAGATGTAACATTGGTTGTGCATCTTGTATATCCTACCGGTAATACAGAAGATATTTATTTATAAAGGAAAATCTTATTTTGTAACAAAAGCGCGGCAATCTTGGAATTGCGGCTTTTTTTATTACGAAAATATGGTAGTATGCGATTACTTAAATTATGTCACAAGATATCTCTAAAATTAGAAACTTTTCGATTATTGCCCATATTGATCACGGGAAATCAACACTTGCTGATCGAATGTTGGAAGTAACTCATACGATTGAAAAAAGAAAAATGCAAGATCAGATTCTTGACTCAATGGAATTAGAACGAGAACGAGGAATTACCATTAAAATGCAGCCTGTTCGGATGCAATTTTCTGCTGGATCTGATAACTATATTTTGAATCTTATTGATACTCCAGGACACATCGATTTTTCATATGAAGTATCTCGTGCTCTAAAAGCTGTAGAAGGTTCAATTCTATTAGTTGATGCAACTCAGGGTGTTCAGGCACAAACACTAACAACACTTGAAATGGCACGGAATGCGGGTCTTGTAATTATTCCTGCGGTATCAAAGGTAGACTCACCACTTGCGCGAGTGGATGATGTAAAAATGGAAATCGCAACAATTTTGGATTGTGATTTGGATGATATCTTAGAAGTGTCTGGTAAAACAGGAACCGGAGTTTCCGAATTACTTGAACAAGTAGTTAAAAAAGTTCCCGCACCAAAAACAGAATACTCTGGAAATGACGAAGTCCGTTCCCTTATTTTTGATTTCGAATATTCCAACCACCAAGGAGTAATTGTGTATGTTCGTATGTTTGACGGAACTTTAAAACGAGGTGACCAGGTCCTATTTTCCGTCGCTAACGAGAAATTTAATGTGGTAGAGGTTGGGACATTTAGCCCTGGAAAAGCCCAAAGAGACACCATTTCAGCCGGAGAAATAGGGTATATTGTGACTGGTATCAAACAACCGGGTATTGCGTCAGTGGGTGATACGATTACTGGATTCAAAAAACAATTACCTGCAATGCCTGGATATTTTAATCCTCGACCGGTTGTATGGGCATCTGTATATCCAGAATCTCAGGATGATTTTATGGTACTAAAACAATCTCTTGCTAAACTACGATTATCCGACTCTGCATTTTCATATGAAGAGGAAACATCGGGAGCGTTGGGGCGAGGTTTTCGTTGTGGATTTCTTGGAATGCTACACTTGGAAATTATTACAGAACGGCTTCACCGTGAATTTTCACTTGATTTAATTGTGACACTACCAAGTATTACTTATCAAGTAACAACAAAAAACAATAAAGAGTTAATAGTTTATTCACCTCATCTATTTCCGCACGATGGTGAAATAAAGTCAGTTTCAGAACCATGGGTGAATGTGAATATTATGACTCCTAATGACTATTTGGGAAATATTTCAATTTTGGCACATGAACACGAAGCTGAAATTACATCAATGAATACATTTGGTGATGGACGAACAAAGGTAGATTTATTAATGCCATTGCGTGAATTGATGCGAAATTTCTTTGATGAGCTAAAAAGTGCAACATCTGGATATGCATCTATTGCGTATGAGTTTGCAGAAATGCGAGACGCAGATGTAACACGACTTGATATATTATTAGCTGATGAAATCGTTCCAGCATTTACACGCGTAATTGCACGACGACGAGCGTTGGAAGAAGCCGAAGACGCAGTTGAAAAACTTCACGAAATTATGCCTCGGCAACAATTTGAGATGAAGGTTCAAGCACATGCACTGGGACGCATTCTTTCTTCAAAAACAATTAAGGCATATCGAAAGGATGTATTAACAAAAGGAAGTAAGTCTGTAGGAGCGGGTGATAGTAGTCGAAAGAAAAAATTACTTGAGAAACAAAAAGAGGGTAAAAAGCGAATGCGCGATCAGGGACGAGTTCATATTCCGCATGAAGTATTCCTTAAAATGATGAAAAAATAAAAACACCAAGTCGGTGTTTTTATTTTAATTAATAGAGAATAGGGCAACCATTGAAATAACAACTAGTACAACGATAACTCGCCAAATCCACTTGACCCAGCCCTTGTTTTTTGTTCTAAAAATATTCATATGTGATATACTACACAAAATAATCATCTTATGCAAGGAGTACGACACCACAAAGAAAGCTTTTTTCATACACGATTTTGGATCGTGGTTTTACTAGTTATATGCACACTATTAATTATTTCGGTGGTTAAAATATCTCGTAAATACATCCATGCCAAATCGGTTCGTGACGATTATCAGTCAGAACTAACTCAGGTTGAGGCTCATAAGGCAGAGCTCGAAAAAAATATAAGCGCATTATCAACGGATCGTGGAAAGGAGGCTGAAATCCGCGATCGGTATCGAGTCGTAAAACACGGAGAACAAATGATATTAATTGTGGATAATGATAAAAAAGCCCCGGAAACAGATGTTCTACCGGAAAAACCACAAGGATTATTTCGTAAAATCGGATATTGGCTTGGTTCCATTTTTTGATAAATATGATAGTATTACAGAGTTAATCCTTAATTTAAATTGAACTATGAAAACTATTACTATTTACTCAACACCTACATGTCATTTTTGTCACATGGCAAAGGATTTCTTATCATCACACAGTATTCCATTCAAAGACATAGATGTTTCTATTGACTTAGATGCGCGAAAAGAAATTATTGAAATGACTGGTCAAATGGGTGTACCCGTTATAAAAATTGAAGAAGAAGGTCACGAGCCTGATGTTATGGTTGGATTCAGTGAGCAGCTTATTTCAAGTAAGCTCGATATTACTGCATAATATTTAATTTAATATAACGCCGTAATGGCGTTATATTAAATTCGCCCTTGTAGCTCAATGGATAGAGCAATTCCGTCCTAAGGAAAAGATCTAGGTTCGATTCCTGGTGGGGGCACCTTTAATTATTAATTTCTCATGATATAATTAGTGTACTTTATGGATGATTCAACAAAAAAATTATTAAACGAGACCTATCGTATCAGTCAGGAAAATCAAGCATTACTGAAAAAGATAGATCGTCGTCAGCGATACAGTATATATTGGCGAGCATTATTATTTATTGCAGCAGTTGCGTCAGCACTGGGTGTATATTATTACTTCCAGCCCTATGTTGACCAGGTAGTTGATATTTATGACCAAGCTCAATCAACATTTTCATCATTTATTCCACAGAGTTCAAAGCCGGGGATAAATAAATAAAGAGTTGATTATTTAAGGTTTTTTTGGTATGCTTGCCCATACCACACGATGTAATATTCAAAAGGATATTATGTCATTTGCCGAGATAGCTCAGTTGGTAGAGCGCTTCCCTGAAGAGGAATAGGTCCCCGGTTCGAGCCCGGGTCTCGGCACAGAAAAGCACAATAAAAACCACAGCTGTGGTTTTTATTGTGCTTTCAATTTAACAGTTCGTCCTTTATTGAACTTTGGTAATTTAATAGTAAGGAGTCCATGATGTTCGGTTGCTGTTGCTTCATCAATTGCAACTTCATCAGGTAGTTGAATCGTACGACCGAATGGTCCCCAGTATAATTCTTGAACAACAAATTCATTAGTGTATGAAGTGTTTGGATTATCTCGTCGTCCTCGGATAGTAATTTCTTCTCGGGCAAGAATAATTTCCAGGTGTTCCTTTTTAATTCCAGCGGTCATTGTTTGAATAACAATTTCTCGATCATTATAGAATACATCGATGGCTAGTTCAGCCTCGGACTCCATATCAGGATCGTTATTATCATCAAAATCATCTTCGGCCGATGATATTTTTTGCAACCGACTTAATTTTGATTCATGTTGACCAGTAAGGCTTGGTTCGAGATCTTGATCCAAGTCATGGATTTCATCTGACTCGTCATCCTGCATACGGATAGTTCCGGTCAAACGCTCGAAGAAAGAAAGTTTTTTCATATATGATTTGGGAATTATTAATTAAGATGATAAAGATTCTGAATGCATTAATTGTGCACGGTAACCTTGTAATTTCTGGATTCGTCCGAATATTACAATAACGATGATTCCAATAAACCACAATCCCGCAAGTCCAATCATGATACTGCGCGTGGTATTCAATAGTATAAAGTAATTAAAGACAGCATGCAAACCTATTGCGAGTCCAAGACCAAATAATCCATGTACCCATTTCATAAACTTGCCTTCGTAATATGCAATTCCTAACATATTCCCAACAATTGCTACACATGTAGTGTGAAGTAATGTAGCACCAATAAATCGTAAGTTTCCGGTAAATAATATAAAGCTTATATTATTTTCAGAGATCGGTTGAATTAAGTAAAGTGTGTTTTCAAGTGCCGAGAATCCAAGAGCGAGTGTTACTAAAAATAATGTGTAATCACCAGGCTGTATAAGGCGCTTTGCTCTAAATGCTACAACAGCAGTAAGTGCAACTTTTACAACTTCTTCAACCAGAGCAAAAGCGAGTAGGTATTCCTTTTGATCAAGTCTGGATTGACTAATAAGTGTATCAATAGGGAACACGATAATGACAGATAACATTCCAAGAATATAGAGAAGCGATAAAAAGCCCGTAGACTCGGGCTTTTTCACCTGGTTAAACCAAAACCATAACCATAAAAATGTAGGGACAACGCCACCTATAAATGCCCAGAATAAGCTGCCTATTGATATGTCGGCCATGATTCTATTATAAGCAATTTTTTATCATTTGTCTCTTTTTCTGAATGAGGAATGATGCTCCAAATTTCTTCTGTGATAAATGGCATGAAAGGATGCAATGCTTTCAGGAGTGTTTGCAAATGAGTAACTAAAACCCATTTTGCGCTATCACTATTTGTCTGTGCAATTTTAATCTTAGATCGTTCAATAATTGTACTTGCAAATGTATCCCAGAAATAGTGGTACAGTTTTTCAGAAACCAAATAGAATTTATATTCCTCCATTTCTTTTGTAATTTCCTTGATAAATGCTTGTAAATCGTCAATAGATTGTTGATCTTCAGTATCATATACTGGTATTGAATTTAAATCTAAATCGTGAGTTTGTTCCATTACAAATCGTGTTGCGTTCCAGATCTTGTTTGCGAATTTTGAATACGCTCGAATCTTTTCCTCGGAAAGCGTTGTCGGTTGTCCAGGTCCCACGCTTACAATCATAGACATACGAAGTGCATCTGCACCATATTTCTCGACTGTCTCTACAGGATCAATTGCCGTTGCAGGATTTGATTTACTCATTTTCTTTCCATTTTTATCTAATACCATCCCGTGTAGATATACAGTTTTAAATGGAGTTGCGCCCAATAAATAAGTAGACATTAAAATCATTCGAGCTACCCAAAAGAATATTATATCATTTCCTGTTTCCAGTACTGATGTTGGGTGATATGTTTTGAAATCTGATGTCTCTTCTGGCCATCCCAGTGTTGAAAATGTCCACAGTCCTGATGAAAACCAAGTGTCGAGTGTGTCAGGGTCCTGTTCAAGGTCTTCACCTTTAGGGTCTGTAAAAATAGGGAACTTAGTAATACTGGCATTATCTACACGCCATTTCTTTCGAAAAGCAATTAAGTCATTTTCACCCTCTAATACCGCTTTCATGACCGCAGAAAATGTAGCATGTCCTACGATTAAAATATCTCCATCAGTATTATCGTTTCTGACAATATCCCATGCTCGTTTTCCTCGTGCAATTAATTCATCCTGTGTTTCTCCAGTTTTGTCATCAAAAGCAGCCATCATAATAGGAATCTTTCGACTTGGTGTTCCTTCAACGGTTCCACCATAAATTTCTTGAAATTCTGGCGAGGTCTCAACCTCAAGCCCTATTGTATCAGCGATAATTTTTGCAGTATCATGAGCACGAGAAAGATCTGAAGAAAATATTTTAGTAATATTTTTCCCCTTTAATAAATCAGCCGTTGCTTTTGCCTGTTCTCGCCCTTTTTCGGTTAACGGTGTATCCATTTTTCCTGCATAAATATGTGCCGCGTTTGCTTCACTTTCTCCATGACGAACAAAAATGATATTTCTTTTTTTCTGCGTATGAATATTACCATCTTTGTCATACCAAACAGGAATACGATGTCCGTACCAAATTTGTCGAGAAATGCACCAATCACGCAAACCTTCAATCCAATGGAAATATACTTTTTCAAAATTACTTGGCAGTATATTAACTCCATCTTTACGAACTGTGTCTAACATTAATTCTTTCAGTGATCGATTTCCTCGCTCTGCAATTTTTTTATTTACATCAACAAACCACTGTAATTTTGGAAGTGGTTCAATAATACCCTTAGATCGTTCTGCAATAGAGACATTTTGTTTTACGGTTTCTTCTTTTTCAAGTAATCCTTCTGTCCGTAAATATTCAACAACTGCTTCGCGTGCTTCTGTTGTTTTCTTGCCTAATATCTGTTCGTCTCCAACTGTCATTTTTGCGAACTCATTAATCACAGGCTTAACTTCAAGTTGGTGTCGCTGTGCAATATCCCAATCGATTTGACTGTGTGCAGGTGTTACACCAAGCGCTCCTGTTCCAAATTCGGACTCTACAGATTCGTCGGCAACAATTTTTATTGAAAGTGGAACCCCACAAAAAACACCTTCATAGGTTTTGCCTACGAATTCTTTATAACGAGTATCATCCGGGTGTACTGCAACAGCAGTGTCTCCAACTTTTGTTTCAGGTCGTGTTGTTGAAATTGAAATTGGGAAATCTTTCCAGTATTTAAATGTATACAATTGTGCTTCTCGTTCTTCGTGATCTGTTTCATCGTCCGAAATCACTGTTTGACCTTTTGGATCCCAGTTTACAATTCGGTATCCACGATAAATTAATCCATCATCATACATTTTTTTAAACGCAGCATGTACTGCAGTTGTTCGCTTATCATCCAATGTGAATGCTTCGCGTGACCAATCAAGTGATGCTCCCATTTTTCGTAGTTGTCCAACAATTGTGTCATGCGAATTCTGTGCAAATTCATTAACGCGATTTAAAAATTCTTCTCGCCCAAGATCTTGTTTACGAATTTTTTCTTTTTCCAAGTTTTTCTCTACAACTGTCTGGGTTGAAATAGCCGCGTGATCTGTTCCTGGAATCCAAAGTGTTTTTTTACCTTGCATACGCGCGAAACGAACCATAATGTCTTGGATAACCAACATAAATGCGTGACCCGTATGGAGCGTCCCAGTAACATTTGGTGGGGGAAGTATTATCGAGAAATGTTCTGCATCAGGCTGAGTCATTCCTTTCTCAATACAAACATCTGGATTAAAAAATCCAGATTCTTCCCAAGTTTTATAAATAGGACCCTCTACATCCGCAGGGTTGTACGGCTTTAATAGTTTTTCAGGCAGGTTTGCCTTGTTTTCAAGCGTCATATGAAAAAATATAGCACAAATAAGGCTTTTTGGGCAGATACTTGACATTATCTTATATTATGATATAATATATACAAATAAATAAAGAAAATGAAAAATATACTATCAGCACTCGGAAAAATTGCATTAGCGTTACTGGATATTATTTTAAAAATTCTTCAAGCGTTTGGCATATTTGCAGCAAAACATCCTGTTGCCGTAGCTACAGTTGTTGGATTACTTTTATTTACTTATCTTTTACTGACAAATTATGCTTTCCAGGTCCTCGTAATAAATGTAGGAGGCTTAGCACTTGTAATCGCGTTTCTGGTTTGGCTGTTTAAAAATCATAATAGCAAACCGAATACCGACAGTAAGAAGAAAAGAAAAGGTTAAGCTACAACACTAAGTTACCATTAGCCCTGATATCGTCATAGACGGTGTCAGGGCTTTTTTTTATTTTAAAATATCCAGCAAGTCCGATCATTAATGCGTTGTCGCCAGTCAGCTCGCGAGATGGGAAATAAATATTCTCCGTAGGAATAATTTCTGAAACCTTTTGTTTCAGTAATTCCTTAATTCGTTTATTAGCAGAAACACCACCTCCAACAATTAATGTCTGGACTCCAAAATCATGTATTGCCGAAAGTGTTTTCTTTACAATTACTTCTGTGGCAGCTTCTTGAAATTCATATGCAATGCTTGCGTTTATATCTTCCGGAATGATTCCGTTATTTTTTTCTTTAATATCATTTGTTAAATACAGTGTTGCAGTTTTTAATCCAGAAAAAGAAAAGTCATAGTCTTTCGTATGTAACATTGGACGAGGCAATACAATATCAGTACTAATATTTTTATCTGCAAGTAATGCAAGCTTAGAAACTTCTGGTCCGCCAGGATATGGTAATCCTAAAATACGGGCAACTTTATCAAATGCTTCACCAACGGCATCGTCGCGAGTTTTTCCAATGATTTCATAATCACCAACTTCTTTTACTAATACAATTTCTGTATGTCCACCAGAGATTAATAATGCGAGTGCTGGGAATTGAAATAGCTCAGCTTGCACTGAAAAAGAATTCCCTTGATCCGAATTATGTTCAGGAACTAATACTGATAAAATATGTCCCTCCATATGGTTTACTGGAACTACTGGAATATTCCATAACAATCCAAGTGCTTTTGCGAAACTAATTCCTACCCACAGTGCTGGTTCAAGTCCTGGGCCAGATGTAACACAAATTGTATCAATTTTTGGATTTTGAATTGGCGTGACATATTTTAGAAATGAATCTAATAGATCTGATTCGCGTGCAAGTATTTTTTCAATTTCAGGATTGCTTGCAATTTCTGAATCTTCAATTGCTTCCTGGTTTAAAATTTTTAATAATATGGGAACTAAGTTCTTTTGATGCTCGCGTTTTGCAAGAGCAGGGAATACACCTCCAAATTCTTGATGGATATCGATTTGTGACTGTGTAATAGTGCTGTGAACCTCAAAATTAACCCCAGAAGCCGTTTCTGTGGCTGTAAAGAGCGAAAGACTAGTTTCATCACAAGATGTCTCTATAGAGAGGATTTTCATAGAAACGATCATATCATAACTTGACTTATTAATCAAAACAGTTTATTATAAATTAATCATACGCACCTTGTAAAAAGAAAAAATCTTTTGAAAAGGTGTGTTTTTTTTATTTCTAAAATTTCAAACCACTAAATAATGTAAACATGAGTCAACAACAAATCACTTTTAAGAACGCACTTACTTTCTGTGGAAATCTTGGTGCAGGTAAGACCGAAGTTATGAAGAAAATTCGTAAACTATCCTTAGATCAATTGGAAATTATCAGTGTCGGTAATTTTTTTAGACAGGAAGCTGCTAATCGAAATATTTCTTTCGCAGAACTTCAAACACTAATGATTTCCGATTCAACTATCGATGTTAGAATCGACACACTCCAGAAAGAATACCTTACAGCGAATGATAACTTTATTATTGATTCGCGATTAGGCGCACTATTCTGTAGAGAGGCTTTTAATGTTTTTCTAAAAGTAGATGAAAAAATTGGAGGAGAACGAATTTTTAAAGATTTTAAAAATCCTCATAGAAAAACAGAAAAAGTTGATACCTTAGAGGAAGTCATTGTTAATAATAGAAAAAGAGTTGCAAGCGAAATACAAAGATATTCAACTCTTTACAGCGGCTTTAATCCGATGGATACATCTAACTATGACCTTGTGTTGGACACAACCCTTTTAGGAGAAGATGAAGTTGCTGCGATAGTTTTCCATTCATTTAAGATTTGGAGAAACTGCGTTATGCAAAAAGTTTTGTAAACCAAATTTTTAAACAACTAAAACAAAAAAAAATGAAACAAAGTAGAATTAGTAGTTTTATTAATGTTATGCTCAAAGAACCCGTATTAGTTTTAATCGGGCAGTCTGGGTCCAGCAAAGGAACGCAGGTAACCTTACTCTTAAAGACATGTAAAAATTTGAAAATTAAACCTTTTACTATCGAAACTGGTGAGTTATTCCGAACTGAAGTTAACAAATTTTCTAATCTTAATAAAGAGAAAATTTCTGAGATTCAGAATTCAGGAAAGATACAATCACATGTGCATGCAACTGCATTATGGGCACATGAGTTATTGTATAACTATGACTCAGGTCCAATTATTTTTGATGGTAGTCCGCGATCTATACCAGAGGCGGATGATATGCTTAGTTTTTTAATTAAGTATTTGGGTAAAAAAGTCATTTTTATTAAATTAAATGTTTCTGACGAAGAAGCAGGTCGCCGAATTATAGAAAGAAACAATTCCTTAATAAGTAGTGGAAAAGCGCCGCGACAAGAAACTGATTCACCTGAAAAAATCGTAGAAAAATTGAAATTTTTTCATACACATGTTAAGCCGGCTATTGATTTTATCCAGAATCACCAAATAATTGAAGGTAATGTTCAGATAATCGATATAGAAACCGAACAGAAAAACAAGAGTGATGTTCATAATGATATCATTACTGCTATTTCTAATGTAACTCTTTAAATTTAATAGGTGCTGTTAAAATGCCAACTAATTAATTAGTTGGCATTTTTTGATAAGATTATATACTATCGATTATATCTTGAAGATTAGTATAATCTCCGTTTGATAAAGAAACAATAAACAAACCATTATCTATTGGATGCAAATATGTAGAAAGTGTCGAATCAGATTTTAAAAAATCTTGAAATTCAATAACACTTTTTTGTGCACGGTTGGCATTGTCTATAATGACAATGCTTTTTTCGTGTAAAAATCCTTTGATATAATTCCAGTAGTCTTTATATTTTCCTCGTTCTGCATCCATAAAAATGAAATCAAACTTTGTTTCTGAAATAGTTGGCAAATAGTTCTCGATAAAATTATTTTCAAAATAGATATGACTACCTAACGGATCTTGTAATAATTCTTGTGCAAGTTTTTGTTTTTCAAGATTTCGTTCGATCGTAATTAACTTCCAATTATATGATTGTTCTGAAAGTGCTGCAGCTATCCATAGTGTTGAATATCCGGTCGATGTCCCAAGTTCAAGTCCATTTTGAAGATTTAATTTTGTAATAATGGCATACAAAAATCTTCCTGTGGTTTCAGGAATACTCCATGATCGTTCACCAAGAGCTGGGTCATTTTTTAGGTGGTCACCTCGATCTATTTGGGAAGGTGAATAATACACATATTCATGCGATATAGTGATTGCTTTATCAAGTAACTTATTAAATTCTGATGATTCGCTGTTCATGTGCGCAGTACAGGATTCGAACCTGTGGCCTTCTCAACGTCAATGAGACGCTCTACCAACTGAGCTAACCGCGCAAGTGATCGAAATATAGCAGATTTTAATAGGGTCTACAATGTAAACTTATGTCAATTTTTTCTTGATATTTTTATTAATTATGCTATATTTCGTAAGTTCATGATTTATTATGAACTTGGCCCAATCTCTTACGAGATGGAGGCGACATTTCACACAGCCGGCCCAATCTCTTCGAGATAGGTCCGGCGCTCCTCGGAGATGTTTAAAAAGATGTGAACATCTTTTTAAACATCTCGCTCGTAGCTTGGCCCTATCGTCTATCGGTTAGGACACAACGTTTTCAATGTTGGAAGCGGGGTTCGACTCCCCGTAGGGTCACATGACAGCCTTCTTTAAGAAAGATTTAGTTAAAAATATATTTGCTGTAGTATTTGCGGCAGGCATAATTATTTTTGCTGTAACTTTTAAGATTGATGCTCCTAAACAGGATCAATCTACAACGGTTCCTGGGCAAGCGCTTGTGATTGGTGAGTCGTTGAACAACGAGGCTATTCAGGATGAGAAGGTAAATAATGCTATTGAGCAAAATACAAAGAATAATCCGATCAATGATGCCGTGAATTATGGAGCAAGCAATACGGTTCCTACAAATAACTTTCAAAATGGTGAGAGTTTATCGTTCAACGAAACGGAACTTAAAGAGGCGATGGATGATATTGTGAATAACAGGCTCGAATCTGCCCTGATAAATCTTGACAAGGCACTGGTTACGGAGGATCCGAAAACGGGAACGGAAGTATTGCTTGGAAAGAATAAGCAGCTGCCAGACAATATGGTGAAAGTCACGCTTTCGCTCTTGGCGGAAGTAAGGTGGCAGCTTGGCACCGAACAGGAAGAGAGAGGGACCATAACCAGGGATCAGCTTGCCCAAGAGCTTTTAAAGGCGGAACGAGATTTCTCCATGGCGATATCGTTTGACAGGGAGAATCAATATCTTCCTTCCAATGAAAAGTTGTTGAACCGAAGAGCCCAGCTTTACATAATGTTCGGCAGATACGAGGATGCATTGAAGGACTTTGACAAGGCGCTAAACCTTGATCCGGAATACCTGGTTACGTATTTCTATCGGGGGCGGATGAAGCTGAAATATACTCAAGACAAGGAGGGTGGATGCCTGGACCTGAAGAAGGCATACAATGATCCAAACGATACTGACGGCAGCGTCAGTCTTGAAATTGTTAAGCTGTTCCAAGGGTTCTGCTCAACATATAATCTTACCGAGCCCAGCTCAGAATAAAGCACCGAAAGGTGTTTTACTTTACCCAGCGGATTATTGAACTTATGTGCAAAATATGGTATAGTTTTTTCGTACAAGAAATTGTGCAATTAATCAAAACCACTAATCAAAACAAATATATGAATCAATTTATCCTTATTGTTAATGGACCTGTTTGTTCAGGAAAAACATCTACCGTTACTGCTATTATGGGCAAATATAAGAAAGTGTTTAATTTGCAGCAAAACAAAATTAAATGGCTTATCTCGGATTACACACCAGATCGAGACCGAAAAGCAGTTCAAGAATCATTACTGTTAGTAGGGGAAAGAATGCTTGAAAATGGAATGTCGCTTATTTTGGAAGGAGGATCGGTTACTCAGGGTGAAATGAATAAAGCACTTGAAACGATTGGAGAAAAACATGGAATTAAAACTACTTATGTAAATATTGAAGCACCACTTGATGTCTTAAAAGAAAGATTCCAAGAACGATTGAAAGTTTCGCAAGAAAGAGGAACTAAATTATCTTTTACTGATGATGAAGGGTACATGAAGCGATATAACGCATATACTGCAATCAAAGGAGATGCTCCCACATTTGATACGAGTGTATTATTACCAGAAGAGGTAAGTGAGAAAATAATGCAGCTAGTATAATAAAAAACACCGAAAGGTGTTTTTTATTTTATACTCATCAAACTACTA
>Ga0209582_1000519_pt1 | contig 23473 bp, 20 predicted proteins | sample KloWWTmetKNB5Kit_FD_187176 | JGI IMG/M metagenome (GOLD analysis project Ga0209582, IMG submission 187176) | Active sludge microbial communities from Klosterneuburg, Austria, studying microevolution and ecology of nitrifiers - Klosterneuburg... | ecosystem: Engineered > WWTP > Aerobic digester >...
CTTGAAGACTGTTGTGTTCCAGGCGCAGCTTGGCTCTGTGTATGAAAAGGCCGTACGCGTATCCAAACTTGCCGGCACAATTGCTGCTGCTATCGGCGCAGACCGTACATTGGGGGAGCGGGCCGGCCTATTGTCCAAGTGCGACTTAGCCACAGAAATGGTTGGAGAGTTTCCTGAGCTACAAGGTATAGCCGGGTATTACTACGCCACACACGATGGCGAACATGTTGATGTGGCGCGCGCGCTCGACGAGCAGTATCAACCACGCTTTGCGGGTGACGTACTTCCCACTGGCAAGATCGGCGCCGCTGTTGCCATCGCCGATAAGATCGATACCTTGGTCGGCATCTTTGGCATCAACCAACCCCCGACCGGCTCTAAAGATCCGTTTGCACTACGCCGTTCGGCCATTGGCTTGTTGCGCATCATCATCGAAAAAGAACTGATCCTCGATGTGCAGGCCCTGGTAAACGGGGCGACAAAACTTTACGGCGACAAGCTGGCCAACGCTAACACCGCCAATGACGTCTTTGAATTTTTGCTCGGCCGTTATCGCGCCATGTATGAGGAGCAAGGCATCAAGCCGGAAGTCATTCTAGCTGTGCAGGCACTTAAGCCAGCACAGCCATTTGATTTTGATCGTCGCGTGAAAGCCGTTGCACTGTTTGCAGCACTGCCAGAGGCCGAGGCACTGGCTGCCGGCAATAAACGTGTGGCCAATATTCTGGCAAAGGAAACTGTCGCCGCAGATGCAGCAGTGAATCCTTCGCTGTTGACCGAGGCGGCGGAGAAGGCGCTAAGTGAGGCTGTTGAGAAATTGACTGTCGAACTGGCGCCCTTATTTGAGCAGCGTGAATACACCACCGCCCTAAACCGCTTGGCCGCATTGCGCCCTCAAGTCGATGATTTTTTTACCAACGTCATGGTGATGGCCGACGATCCTGCCGTAAAAGCAAATCGCATTGCCTTATTGGCCAGACTGCGCGGCTTGTTTTTGCAAATTGCAGATATTTCGCTGTTGCAAGCCTGATTACATGCCAGCATAAACGGCCGGCATGTAATCCCTTTCTTCACAGAACGATGCTAATTCATGCGACTGGCAGATTGCGTTACAGGACGAGACAACAACTTTAATCTAGTCCGGATTATTGCAGCGTTCGGTGTGATGGTATCGCACTGCTGGCCACTCACGCGCGGTCATGGCGTTATTGAGCCTCCAGGAATCTTGATTGGTATGTCATTCGGCTCCATCGCTGTTGACTTGTTCTTTGTGACCAGTGGATTTCTGGTGACAGGCAGCCTGCTCTCACGGCAAGATACCCTTGCATTTGTCTGGGCAAGAGCCTTGCGAATCTTTCCAGCAATGTTCGTCATGCTGCTAGTGACAGTAAGTATTCTTGGCCTATTTTTTTCAACCGTCAGCCCTTCGGCATTTTTTACCGACTCCATCACCCTCAAATACTTCTGGCGTTGTTTGACGCTAATCAATGGCCTTGAGTACGAACTGCCCGGCGTCTTTGCTGCAAATCCTTACGAAAACATTGTGAATGGCTCACTGTGGAGCATGCGCTATGAGGTACGGCTATACCTTGTCTTAGCACTAGTCTGGTTTATATTACATTTTGTCTCCTCGAATCGGTTGTTACTTTTTCGGATCATGGTCGTAGCTGGCGCCATCGGGTATGGCCTGCTCACCATGGCAGACCGGTTCAGCATTTATGAGTCTTCTAGCTTCTTTCCCCAATTAGCATTTATGTTCCTGATGGGTGGTAGCTTTTTTATCCTGCGCGAGCACATCATCCTGTCTGGCCGGCTCGCTATTGCACTATGTGCGCTGCTGGCTTTAGCAGCGGCCATCAGCTTTGATGTTTTTTTTGTGGTCTACTGCTTGTCGCTTGCCTATTTGCTGCTTTATGTCAGCTACATCCCAAAAGGGGTTATTCGTCGCTACAATGCACTTGGTGATTATTCTTACGGGGCTTACATTTACGCGTTTCCGGTGCAGCAAGCCATCGTCTCACTTGTGCCGGGCATTACTGTTATGCCAATGCTAGTGCTATCTAGTGTGTTTACGTTGACACTGGCTATGCTTTCTTGGCATCTCGTAGAAGAGCCTGCCCTCAAGCTGAAAGATTATTTCGGTCGCCGAAACAAGCTGCAGTCCCGTGTGTAACCGGACATATCCAACTTGATATTCATCATTGTTCCAGCGCAAGACTTAGGTATTCTGCGTCGGCACCCAGCCGCGATAAGCCATCGCTATTACCGAGGGATTGCGTAAATGAAAGTATGGCTGGTTCTACGCTCGCTGCTGTTCTACGTTGGCTATTCTCTGTCCATGATCTTTCAGAGCACGTCTGCCACAATCATTGGCTTATTTTCTCGCCAAGCAGCATACGCGTTCTGCCTTGCTTGGTGCCGCTTTGGGGTCTGGTGGGCTCGTGTCTGCTGCGGTATCCGTTTCGATGTTACCGGCATCGAGAATATCCCTCCCGGTGCCTGTGTTGTGCTGGCCAAGCATGAAAGTGCGTGGGAAACCCTGTTTCTGCAATCCCTGTTTTCTCCCTCTACCACCGTGCTCAAACGCGAACTGCTGTCGATTCCTTTTTTTGGCTGGGCACTGCGTCTGCTCAACCCTATTGCCATCAATCGCGGTGAGCCCGCTCAGGCGCTAAAAACTGTTTTACGCCAAGGCGGGCTCCGCTTGGCCGATGGCCGCCGTATTATCATTTTTCCAGAAGGCACTCGCTCACGGCCTGGTGAACAGCTGCCTTATAACGTTGGCGGCGCCATGCTCGCCTGTCGTACGGGCGTACCCGTCATTCCGGTTTGCCTCAATTCTGGCGATTGCTGGCCTCGCGGCACGCTAATTAAGCAACCCGGCACTATTCATGTTGTTATCGGTGCACCGATGGACAGCACGGGCACCTCAGCCAAAGTGCTAAATACCCTAGCTCAGGGCTGGATTGAAGCAGAACGTACTCGACTCCGTTCTACAACATGATGGGTCGCATTTATATTTGATCCGCCAACATACCAGCACTGGCGAATTGGACAAGGCCCAGCGAGAATGGCTGCTTACTGAGCCCCCCGGACTTACCATGAACCCCCTGCATCCTGATAACAGCCGTCGCCTTTTGCTAGGCCTTTTTCTGGCCGGCCTTCTCGTGCTGGGCTGGCAGGTTCTGAGTCCGTTCGTCATTCCCGTTGCTTGGGCCGGCATTCTGGTTTATGTCACTTGGCCACTGTACGCGCGCCTACGCAAAGCTGTTAGCGGCCGGCATACCTTAGCTGCATTGGTCATGACGGTCTTACTGGCGCTCACGCTTATCCTCCCCATCTTGTGGGTGGTGTTCCTCCTGCAAAACGAGGTCGCCGGCTTCTACCAGATCATCGCCGTCCAACTCACGCAAGGTCATCTTGCTGCCCCTTCCGTCATTCAGGACATTCCCTGGCTGGGCAAGGAAATCCAGGGCTTCTTGGATCGCCTGAACGCCAGCCCTGAGGCCCTTAAAGCCCAACTCAAGGAATGGACTGACTATGCCCTGACCCATGCAGTCGGCTTTGTGGGTGGGGTAGGGCGCAATATGGGTAAGCTTGGCTTTGCCTTGCTAACCGCATTCTTCCTCTACCGCGATGGCGAAGAAGTGGTGTTGCAGATCCGTCGGGTACTGAGTCAGGTGCTGGACGAGCGGCTCGACGACTATCTAAAAGCCATGGGCGACATGTCCCGTGCAGTGGTTTACGGGATCGTGCTGACGGCTATGGCACAAGGCCTGCTCGCCGGGATCGGCTACGCAGTAGCCGGCATGGGTAATCCCGTCTTTCTCGGAGTATTGACCGTACTCATTGCCTTCATCCCTTTCGGCACCCCCTTTGCGTGGGGCACGGTCTGTATCTGGCTATTCCTCAGCGGTCAGACGTGGGCCGCCTTTGGTCTGTTCCTGTGGGGTACTTTTGTGGTGAGCTGGATAGACAACATCATTCGCCCATTAGTCATCTCCAGCGCCACCCGCATGCCTTTCCTATTGGTCATGTTCGGTGTACTGGGCGGGCTGGCTGCTTTCGGGATGGTGGGGCTGTTTATGGGTCCTGTTATTCTGGCCGTGATGGTGGCGGTCTGGCGCGAGTGGCTGGAAAATAATACCGTTACTACGCACCATGATGATGCAAATCTGCTCTAAGTCTCTCTGTTGCGCCACCACTCATCCATTGTTAGACTTTCTTCATTGTCGCTAGCGACAACTCAAACTCCTACCCCTTAAAGGCAGGATGTTATGCTGCCAACGGTGCATGTATAACTGCCGCCTTAACGATCTGATTAACGTGCGTAGAAGGGAAGAACACAAGGAAAGTTATCCGCCTTCCCATACTAAAAGTGAATTAGCTTATGTGTGGCGCCATCCAGTTACAGGACAACAAGATTTTTTTTCCTCATCCCAGTGCCAAGCTGCCCATTCGCAAGCGTGACGGTGCGATCGATTGGATCACCTGGGGAAAGCGTCGTGAAGAGATGTGTATTTTCCCCGAAGGCGGTTGGGCTCGTCTGTCGTCCGTTAAAGACGGCCGCTGGACTCGGATGAGCCCAAAGCCGGTGCAGATTATAGCTGACCGTTTTATGCAGAAAGATGCTGATGGTCAGCGTTACTGGTTCGATCTAGAGGAAGGTGAGTTCATCCAAGGCCTGATGGCGTTCATCAACGGCGAACCTCGTGTCTACGTTGTTACCGAAGAAGCACCCGCAGAAACCGAAACAGCCATGATTCATCCACGATGGCCGCGCATCCTGAAACGCAATGACATCATCGTCGCCGACAATCCCTACGGCGCCTAAATAAAAAAGCCCGCATCTTGTGCGGGCTTTTTTATTTGCGGCAGCTCATTATTGATAGCGCAGTGCCTCGATTGGCTTGAGCTTGGCCGCTTTATTGGCGGGGTAAAACCCGAAAAAGATACCGATACCCGATGCCACTGCAAAGGCCAGGAGCATCGACGATAACGTCACCAATACCAACAGCTTGCCGGTACTTGCCACCGCAAAAGCGCCCGCTACACCAATCAACACACCGATCAAACAGCCCGCTACGGAAATAATCACGGCCTCCAACAAGAATTGCAGACGGATGTCCGCCGGACGCGCACCAATCGCCATGCGAATACCAATTTCGCGGGTACGTTCCGTCACCGACACCAGCATGATGTTCATGATACCAATACCACCCACCACCAATGAAATTGAGGCAATTGCTCCTAGCATCAGCTTCATCACGGCCGTTGTTTCAGCCGCCGTGTTGGCCAGCGCCGTCAGATTCTGAACCGTAAAGTCATCCTCCTGATCCTCTATCAGACGATGCCGCTCGCGTAATATTTGGCGCATGCCAGCCTCGACACGCGGCATGGCCGCTTCATTTTCTGCCTGTACCATAATCATGCGCAGCATGTCGCGGAAGCGAGAGCCTTGTAGCCGGCGCTGTGACGTAGTCAATGGCACAATAATGGTATCGTCTTGATCACGGCCATCTAAACTCTGGCCCTTGCTCGTCAACACGCCGATGACTTGGAAAGGTTGATTACGAATACGGATGGTTTCGCCCAGCGGACTCTCACCACCAAAAAGATTTTCAACAATTTGCTGCCCGACTAATGCTACCTGCGCGCCTGACCGCATTTCTGCATCATCAAAAACATAACCTTCCGTTAGCGCCCAATCCCGCAAGCCTAGATAGTCCGCATTAGTACCAATGACCTGCGTACTCCAGTTATTGGTGCCATAAATAACTTGTGAATTCATCTGTACTAATGGAGCCATGTATTTAACGCCGGACAGTTCTTTTATGGCATTGGCATCGCCTAGCGTAAGATTAACCGCACCACCATAGCCGGTACGCACGCCATTAGCCGATGTCGCTCCTGGCATAACGATGAACAAATTAGAGCCCATGCTCGCAATCGCATTGTTCACTTGCTGCTGCACACCAGCACCAATCGCCAGCATTAAAATAACCGCCGCCACACCAATAATCATCCCCAGCATGGTGAGAAAACTGCGCAGGCGATTGGCGAACATGGCAGAAATAGCTTCTCGCAACATGAATCCAAACATCAGTGCCCCTCCAGATGCTGCCGTATACCCTCGGCAACTGGGCCATCGAATGACTTGCGCCCATCCACCAAGCGCACCATGCGGTGTGCGTGTGCAGCAATATCCGTTTCATGAGTCACCAAAACAACCGTGATGCCATCCTCTCGATTAAGAGACTCGAATAGCGTCATGATCTCTGCGCTTGTTTTGGTATCCAGATTGCCAGTCGGTTCATCCGCCAGCAGAAGTGTTGGGCGATTAACTAGCGCGCGAGCAATCGCCACTCGCTGCTGTTGGCCGCCAGAAATCTGTGCAGGGTATGCATTCAGTCGATTACCCAATCCGACTCGTGCCAGCATGTCAGCTGCACGCGCCTGCCGTTCAGCGGATGGAATCCCCGCATAAATAAGTGGCAATGCAACATTATCGGCCAGTGTGCTGCGCGGGAGTAGGTTGAACCCCTGAAACACAAAGCCGATTGCCTTATTGCGGATGATGGCCAGCTGATCGGCTTCACGATAAGCCACTGACTCACCATTGAGCAGGTATTCACCCGCAGTCGGGCTATCAAGACAACCTAGAATATTCATGAGCGTCGACTTGCCGGAGCCAGATGGCCCCATCAGCGCTACAAATTCTCCCGCATTCACCTCAAGATCAATGTCGTGCAGGATGCGCACGGGGCCCGTTCCGGAGGGAAACTCCTTGATGATACCTTTGGTAAAGATTATCGGTGTTGTCATGTCCGGCTCCTACATGCCGAACCGCATACCGCGGGGACTTCCACCGGCCGCCGCTGCCGTACCACTCCCTTCATCCACGACAATCTCATCCGCTTCCGTGAGCGCATTGTTTTTTAGCTCGGTGTAACGACGATCGGTAATGCCGGTGACTACCTTTACTTCATGCAACTTGCCGGCGCGCAATACATAAACTCGACCGCTACCACCGCCCGTGCGTATTCCGGAACTACGCTGGGCATTATCTGCCGTCGCCTCCCCATTTCCACTTTTCTTCACCGTAGTAAGCGTCTCTTCTGTTCCAGCAATTTTGGTGTCATCTTGCTTGATCACATCCGTCTCCTTGCTCGGCTTAAACCGCAAGGCCGTATTCGGAATGCGTAATACATTTTTTTGCTCACGCACCTTAATATCCACATACGCGGTCATGCCTGGAAGTAGTTTTCCTTCTGGATTATCCACCGCCACCACCACGTTATAACTCACCACATTAGAGTCGGTTCTAGGATTCAGGCGAATTTGCTTTACCTCTCCTTTAAATCGCTGCCCAGTGAATGCATCAACGCGAAATGTCACGGGCATTCCTACCGTAATGTTGCCAATATCTGCTTCAGCAAAATAGGCATCAATCTGCATCTCACGCAAATCCTGTGCAATCTTGAATAGCTCCGGCGTGTTAAAGCTCGCTGCCACTGTCTGGCCCTTATCTACTGCGCGCAACACCACTACGCCTGAAACAGGCGAACGAATCACTGCATACTCAAGATTAGTGCTGTCTTTTGTTACTTGCGCGCGCGTTTGTGCAACACGTGCCTGAGCATCCTTGTAGGCTTGGCGCGTTTGATCCAACTCCTGCTGCGATGCAAACCCCTCTTTTGCTAATGGATCAAGGCGTTCCACATTACTTTTTGCTAACTGCAATGCTGATAACGCTGAGACATAATTTGCTTCGCTCTGCTGCAGAGCTGCACGCAGCAAAGCATCATCCAGTTTCATCAATACCTGACCAGCCTGTACCTGATCATTGAAGTCAACATAAAGCTCCGTGATGGTGCCAGATACTTGCGTGCCCACACTCACCAGCGTCACCGGATTAAGCGTGCCGTTCGCTGATACTGTTTGAGCGATTGTCCCATGATCCATTTTTTCTGTTTTATAGCTGATGGCATTGCCCTTGCCTCGACACGACACAAAACCAATCCCAACAAGGATCAGCAAAGTAACAACTACAAACGTGCGCGGACGAAAAAAATATTTCACATTCATGGAGCCAACTCCCGTGCCGGCACAGCATTACGATTTTCTTCTGCTGGCAATTCCAGCGATGACAGTCCCAGCGAGCCCGTGAGACGCGCTAAACGAATACGGCTGCGTGCCCAATCAAACCGTGCTTTCACAAATTGCTGACGGGCTTCCGCCAACGTGCTCTGTGCATTCAGGACATTAATAAGAGTGCCAAGCCCAGCGGTATATCGAGCCATGGCCGCGCGCAACGATTCTTCCGCCGCATTAACCAGATCACGCGTCGCTGAAAATGAAGCAGTGGTAGTGCGCAAACTTTGCCAGCTTTCCCAAATTTCCTGTGATGCAAGTTGTTGCTGCTGCTCGAATGCCGTGCGCACCAGCGCCAATTGCGCCTCAGCAAGTCGAATATCAGCCGCACGCTGCCCCCCGGTGTACAAAGGAATATTCAGGCGCAGACCAACATTGCCACCATCACTGTCACGAACGTCATCATGGCTCCAGCTTTGGCTGGCTGAGAGCCGCACGTCAGGGCGGTAACGGGCTCGTGCCTGATCCAGAGCTGACTCACTGGCAGAGATTCGCAGACGTTCCGCCATAATATCCGCCCGCTGTTCCACCATCGCCAGCAATGGCTCCAGTGCGGGCAGAGTAGGGTCTTCAGGAATGGGCGCAGCGGGTGCAAGCATCAACACCGTGCCTGCTGGCAACCCCAACATCACCGCCATCCGCCCTCGCGCCACCTGCTGATCGCCCTCACGGTTTAATGCCGACAACTTGGCCTGCGACAATGCCGTTTGCGACTGCAATACATCCCCTCGTGTGGCCACTCCCACGCGCTGACGCTCACTGGCGGCTCGCAAGGTTTCTGCAGCGGCTTTTTCTGAGTCATGCGCGGCCATCAGTGCTGCATCGGCTGCCAGCCACTGGTAATAAGCATCCACGGCCTGCTGTAACACTAACTGCAGCGTAGCGTCTTGGGTGGATTTCAACGCCTCTAGCGTGCGCTCTGCCTGTGCCTTACTCGCCGCACGGGCACCAAAATCATAAAGTAACCAGCCCAGCGACAAATCTGCACTGGTTCGGTCTTCGCGGCCAGGTGTCGCTGAGTCGCCCATGCTGTGCGTCTGGCCCAGCGCTGCACTTATCGTTGGCCGGTACGCAACCACCGCACTATCCACTCTTGCTGCCTGAGCCTCGGCATTCAACCAGGCTATCCGAGTATCGGGATGGCGACACAACGCCAGCCGCACAACCGTCGCCAGATCCAGTGCTGCTGCCGGTACCGCACAAGCAGCAATATCCGATGCAGTGCGTGGCAGCGCCTCGCCGGCAATGGCGGACAAAGAAGTGCTCGCCAAGAGCACTCCCAGAAAGTGTTGTTTACGCATGATTTCAACCAAAACAGGCAGATGCCCGATGACTCAGTGCTCCGTGCCACGCTTAGCGTCGAAGCTGATTAAAAGAGGTTAGCATCCATCGATACCAATAGCGTATCTCCTGAGTAACGCGTTCCGCTGTCATTCGTTGACGCCTATTCGCTGTAGAGTGTTTGTTCATTTACCTAAAAAACTGGCAAAAGTGGCATTGTTGTCAATGCAGACTTGCTCTCGCTCGCGTATAACGCCTTTCGTCAACGGTTCTTTGGGATCAGGGATACTGTCCTGAGCAATGCCCGCCAACCGTCCAACCCCCAATGAGGTGTACACCATGCCGACGTATAAGGCCCCGCTGCGCGACATGCGCTTCTTGATGAATGAAGTGTTTGATTATCCAAAGCACTACAGCACGCTCAGCAACGGCGCTGATGCTACCCCGGACATGGTCGAAGCCATTCTCGGTGAAGCCGCTAAGCTTTGTGAAGAAGTGCTGGCCCCCCTGAATCAATCAGGCGACTTGGAAGGCTGCCACTTTGATAACGGCAAAGTCACCACGCCAAAGGGTTTCAAGGACGCATACGATCAGTATGTTGCTGGCGGCTGGCAGGGTTTGTCACATCCGGTCGAATACGGTGGTCAGGGCTTGCCCATGACCTTGGGCCTGTTTAAATCGGAAATGATGGGCACGGCAAACTGGTCTTTCACCATGTACCCGGGCCTCTCACTTGGCGCCATGAATACCATCATGCAACACGCCACTCCTGAGCAAAATGCCATCTACATGCCTCCACTGACTGAAGGTCGCTGGACCGGCACCATGTGCCTTACTGAGCCACAGTGCGGTACTGACTTAGGCCAGGTAAAAACCAAAGCCGAACCTAATGCTGATGGCAGCTACCGCATCACTGGCACCAAGATTTTCATCTCGGCCGGTGATCATGATCTCGCCGAAAACATCATTCATATTGTGCTCGCACGCCTGCCTGATGCACCCGCCGGTACCCGCGGCATTTCGCTTTTTATCGTGCCCAAGTTCAAGGCCTTGGCTGACGGCACCATCGGTGCGTTCAACAACGTGAACTGCGGCTCTATCGAACACAAGATGGGTATCCGTGCCTCCGCTACTTGCGTTATCAACTTTGATGAAGCCGAAGGCTATCTCATCGCCGAGCCCAACAAGGGTCTCGAAGCCATGTTTACTTTTATGAACACCGCCCGTATCGGAACGGCCATCCAGGGCGTATGCCATGCCGAACTGGCCTATCAAGGTGCGCTGGCCTACGCTAAAGAGCGCCGCTCCATGCGCTCTGTGTCGGGCAAGAAAGAGCCAGAAAAAGTCGCTGATGCCTTGATCTATCACGGCGATGTACGCCGCATGCTGCTCACCCAAAAAGCCATCGCCGAAGGCGGTCGTGCCATGGTTTATTTTGCCGGCCAGTACGCTGACCATATGACGAATGCTGTCATCGAAGAGGATGAGAAAAAATATCATCACTGGGACGACAAGCTGGGCTTTCTCACGCCAATCCTGAAGGGCTTTCTCACCGAACTGGGCCTTGAAGCCGCCAATCTCGGTATGCAAGTCTTTGGTGGACACGGCTATATCAAAGAGCACGGCATGGAGCAGATTGTCCGTGATGCGCGTATTTCTACCCTGTACGAAGGCACCACCGGCATCCAGGCACTCGACCTGCTCGGCCGCAAGACCCTGATCATGACTCGTGGCAAAGCCGTACGTGACTTTACTGGCATCATCCTGAGCTTCTGCAAAGATCACGCATTGAATAGCAAGATGCGTCCTTTTGTGTGGCAGCTCTCCAAGCTCGCCGCACAGTGGAACATGCTCACTGTGCGTACCATGCTCACCGCCCGCAAGGACCGTGAAATTGTTGCCGCTGCTGCCTATGACTTCATGATGTATTCCGGTTACGCCACCATGGCCTACTTTTGGGCAGTGCAGGCGGCTGTCGCCTTTGAGAAGCTGGAAAAGGGTGGCGCTGAAACACCGGAGTTCTACACGGCCAAGATCCAGACTGCCGAATTCTATTTCGACCGTCTGCTACCTCGCGCCAAAGGACACGTTGCTGGCATCGTCGCTTCACCAAAGTCACTGATGCAAATGAGCAACGACGACTTTGCCATGATGTAATATTTGCTTTTGGGCAATTTTTTCGCGCAAGGATAGCGCGGAACTCTGGCCGGACCTTGTGTCCGGCCTTTTTTATGCGAGCAGGATAACCGCGCCAATTATCAAACGTTGCACCTAACACCATCTCGACCCATAGACACAACAAGTCGGCCCCATCTGACAGCCCTCTGGTATGGGCTGACCTAGTGCCACTGCATATACTCACAGGCACATCAAGGAGACCCGTCATGTCACAGCCCGTCGCACCCCAAACCGCTATCATTGTTGGCGCTTCACGCGGCATCGGTGCGGCACTCGCCCGTGAGTTGGCCCGCGGTGGATATACCCTCGGCCTGCTTTCGCGTAATCAGGAACAACTACACCAACTAGCGGCCGAACTGCGCAGCACCTACTCAACTCATGTTGAAACCGGCTCGCTGGATGTCTGCGACCAAGCCAGCGTGGCACCTACTCTGCAACACCTGTTCCAAATCTTCGGTCAGGTTGATTTGGTTATCGTTAATTCTGGCGTTGCCGGTGCCCGCAAAGCCGGTGACGGCAACATTGCAGAGGATCGCCGTATTATCGAAACCAACCTGCTGGGGGCAATTGCGGTGATCGATGTTGCCATGGCGCAATTCAAGCAGCAGGGTAGCGGCCACCTTGTTGGCATCTCGTCGGTCTCAGCTAATTTTGCCATTCCCGGCAGTGGTGCATACTCTGCCAGTAAGGCAGCACTTACTAACTATCTTGAAGCCTTGCGCTTGGAGGTGACCAAATTCAAGATTGCGATCACCATCGTGCATCCTGGATTTGTGAATACCGACATCGCTCCCGGCATGGAGAAATACCCTTTCGTGGCTACTCCAGAAAATGTCGCCAGAGAAATTGCCAACGGGATCGCCAAGAAGAAAAAGAACATAGTTGTGCCTCGGCTGCCTTGGGGCTTAATCATGCCGGTGCTCCGCTTAATCCCGGACAGCATCAAAACTCGGGTATTCTAATTGCTCATTTAGCTGTGCTGCGGGAGCACTTTTGTCACCCGCCTCTGTTCCAAGAGATGCCTTACGGGTACAAACGTTCCCGCGTCCAGCCACCGTTACCGTCCGGCTGATACAGCACGCGATCATGCAAGCGCGAAGGGCGACCTTGCCAAAACTCGATACGATCTGGCGTCACTGCAAAACCACCCCAGTGCGGAGGACGGGGAACACCGGTTACATACTGAGCTGCAAATTTAGCCGCCCGCGCCACCAGTGTGGCAGTCCCGTCCAACGGCTGACTTTGTAACGAGGCCCACGCCCCCACGCGGCTTTGGTAAGGACGAGATGCAAAATAGGCATCCGACACCGCTGCCGGCACTTTCTCCACTCGGCCCTCCACTCGCGCCGACCGCTCCAGCTCTGGCCAGAACATCGTCAATGCCACAAATGGGTTATCCCCCATCTGCCGGCCTTTGCGACTTTCATAGTTTGTATAGAAAACAAAGGCACCGTGCTCAATGCCCTTTAACAGCACCATGCGTGCCGATGGACGGCCATTCTCCACCGTCGCCACATTCATCGCCGTCGGCTCATTTACCTGAGCAGCAATGGCCTCATCCAACCAACGACTAAACTGCTCTAGCGGATTCGCCAGACAATCCTCCGGCGCCATGCTGGCTCGGGCATACTCTTTGCGGATAGGGGCTAGATCATCGCGCTTGGTCATAAAAACTCCGTCATCAATCTTTTAAGTGTAGCGCCTTGGTCGACACGGCAAAACTGCTCAAGCACAAGACTCAAAGCATTAAATAAAGTGACTCGCCTTCCGACCACTACCGCTGCCCGCCGCAAGGCACTTGCGTTATCCTATGCGGGTACTGGGGTAGTCGTCAGGGAAGAAGTCGCCGGCACCCCGCCCAGTAGTCAGCAGCAAGGATTCCCCCTATGACGCCTCTCGGTCCCGCCGACCAGTTATTCCTCCTTATGGAGAAGCGCCAGCAACCCATGCACGTTGCAGGCCTCCAGCTCTTCACATTTCCTGAAGATGCGGGCCCTAAATACATTCGCGAACTGGCTGAGCAGATGCGCGAATGCTGCCAGCCTCAGGGATTGTTTAGGCGTCGCATGGTCACCCGTTTTGGCCAGCCATTCTGGGAAGAAGATGAGCATTTTGATATTGACCATCACTTCCGTCATGAGGCGCTACCTAAGCCTGGGCGTATCCGTGAGCTGCTGTCACTGGTATCTGCTGAGCACTCCAATCTGCTCGACCGTCAGCGGCCATTGTGGGAAGTACATCTGATTGAAGGCATTCAGGGTAAGCGCTTTGCCTTGTATTCCAAGATTCATCACTCCATGTGCGATGGCGTCGCTGCCATGCGTCTTGGTATGCGCGCCTTATCTACCGACCCAGAGGCGCGAGACTTGCCACCGGTATGGGCAATGCCCCCGCGCAAAAAAACTATTAGCTTAAGCCCCACCGATGTTGCCGGCGGACTGGCTCGTCTTACCTCCGGGCTGAGCAAACAAGCTGCCACGCTGCCCAATGTGATTCGTGAAGTAATGAAGGCCTCAAAAAAGGCCAAGAACGATCCGAATTATGTTTCCATTTTTCAGGCTCCACACTCCATTCTTAATGAACCCATCACTGGCTCACGTCGTTTTGCGGCGCAGTCTTATTCCATGACTCGCATCAAAACCATTGCCAAAGCATTTGGCGTCACGCTCAACGACGTAGTGCTGGCCATGTGCAGCAGCGCCCTACGCGACTACCTCATCAGTCAGAATGCTCTGCCAGACCAACCCTTGATTGCCATGGTGCCCATGTCACTACGTCAGGACGACAGTGACTCTGGCAATCAGATCGCCGTACTTCTTGCCAATCTTGGCACCCATATTGCCGACCCCACTAACCGTATGCGCGTCATCAAAGCATCGGTAGAAGAAGCCAAACAACGCTTCAAAGGCATGAGCCCAGAAGAAATTCTTAATTACACCGCGCTTACGCTAGCTCCTACCGGCGTCGCACTGCTCACGGGTCTTGCGCCTAGATGGCAGGCATTTAATGTCGTTATTTCCAACGTGCCAGGCCCTAAAGATCCGTTGTACTGGAACGGTGCGCGCTTGCAAGGCATGTACCCGGTTTCTATCGTTCTCGACCGCATTGCGCTTAATATTACAGTAACCAGTTATGCTGACTCGCTTGAGTTTGGTTTGATTGGTTGCCGCCGTACTTTACCTAGTATGCAGCGCCTGCTCGAGTATCTGGAAAACAGTATTCGCGAACTTGAAGTGGCCGCAGGCGTGTGCGGTTACAACCACACTCATCGCTGATTAACCTTTTTTATTGGGCCAATAAAAAAGGCTCACAACATTTGCTGTGAGCCTTTTTGATTCTACATTTTTATTCGATCAATCCGCGTGAAATAGATCAGCACGCTTGCCGCGAATACCTTTGTAGAATCCTTTAATAGTCACCATGTCTTTTTCTACGTCGCCACTTGGCATCAGTACTGGGCCAACACCACCCACCTTGCGTCCATAATCCAGAAATGCCATTACAATCGGCACTTGCGCAGCATGTGCAATGAAATAAAATCCTGACTTCCAGTAAAGTGCCTTACTACGAGTACCCTCTGGCGCCACAATTAAAATCAATTTGTCCGCCGCCTTAAGTGCTGCTGCCGACGCATCGACCATATTAGTGGCCGCTGTGCGCTGTACCGGAATACCACCTAGCCACATCATCACGCCCCGAAGCGGTGGCTTAAAAATTTCTTCCTTGCCCATCCAATGAATTTCGATTTTCAGCGCAAATGCAACAAATAGCGTGAACGGTAAATCCCAATTACTGGTATGAGGCGCTGCAATAAATACCATTTTCTTCAAGTCTGACGGAATTGCACCGCTGACTTTCCAACCAGTCAGCTTCAAGATAAGAATCGATAGACCGCGTAGAACAACATTGAGCACAGGCGTATTGAAAATGGTGCGACGGGAATACTGCATGCAACCCTCTGTATTTTTTATAAGTTACCGCTCTGAACCAGAGGGTGTTGATATTTCATCCATGCTAGGCAGGAGTGTACAGACTTGCCAGTCAGTATTCACGCTCCCGTCAACAACTCCCTAACCTCCGTCAACGTCCGCATATGTTTCACTTGTTCAAACACCGGCACGGCCTCTGCATATCCCCGCGTCATCATTCCTAGCCACTGCTTATAGCGACCCACCGCGCCGCGTTCCGTCCAGCGTGCCGGCTCCTGCTCCAGATTGCCAGGGGAGGGAAGGGTAGTGGTACGCCGGGCATCCTCCATATGTTCCAGAAACGCCAGTTGTGCCAAGACAATTTCTTCCCAAGGCATCCTCAGTGCCTCGTCATTATGACGAATCCGGTTCACCAGATCCGGCCGTGTCACCGCACCACGCCCCAGCATCAAGTCCGTACAGCCCGACACCTCGCGACAGCGCTGGGCATCCTCCCGAGACCACACCTCACCATTGGCAATTACCTGTATTGGGACGCGTTCGCGTATTTCAGCAATCGCCTCCCAATGTGCTGGAGGGCGATAGCCATCCTCCTTGGTACGCGCATGCACCGTCAGCCAAGCCGCACCGGCGGCTTCAATACCCTGTGCATTTTCGATCATGCGCGAACGATCCTTTACCCCCAAACGCATCTTGGCGCTTACGGGCACATCCGCCGGCACCGCCGCCCGTACCGCGGCCACAATTGCATGCACTGTTTCTGGTGTATCCAGCAAAATAGCGCCACCCCCGTGGTTATTCACTTTTTTTGCCGGACAGCCAAAGTTCAGGTCAATCGCCAATGCCCCCAGCCTTACTGCTCGATCGGCATTCATGGCCAGCATCCGCTTATCACTGCCCAGCAACTGCACATGCACCGGCGTACCAGACGCTGTCAGCCCCCCAGTATGCAGCTCCGGGCAGGCATGAAAAAACACCCGAGATGAATGCACTCCATCCGTCACTCGAATAAATTCCGTCACGCACCAGTCGTAATGACCAAGACGAGTAAGCACATCACGCATGTGAAAGTCCGTAAGACCTTCCATGGGGGCGAGAACGAGAGAGGACATAGAGCTCGGAGGAAGGGGGAAAGAGATAGCCGCATTCTATCTTGTCTTTTTGTAGATAAGTGAAAGCGGAGTACTTGCTGTAATATAAGCTATAAATGGGTTTATAAAGACTCATTTATAGTCTATAAAAACTCTAAAAGAGGTTATTGGTATCTTTTTATGCTAGAAGCCATTCTGGGCAGTACCAATCGGGAGCGGGTGCTTATGTACCTGCATACTCAGGGTTCAGGCTATGCCCGTGAGATTGCAGCCGCTTTCCAGTCTGCCGTCACGCCCATACAAAAACAGTTACTGGCGTTGGAGGAGGCGGGGGTTATCTACTGCCAGCCGCAAGGCCGTACTCGCGTTTATCTCCTTAATCCACGTTATCCTTTTCTAAGTGAGTTGGAGGCGCTGCTGAATAAAGCATTAGCGCACTATCCACCGGCTGAACAGGAGCGCCTGACCCCTCGGCATCACACGCGTCGGCGCGATGATGTCGTATCATCCTTGAATAGAAAGACGACTATTTCTTTCTGACATTATCTTGGCCGTAAGGTACTTGCCATGAACGCTCAGCCGACTGTCTCTACCAGTACTCCTTTTATTTACTTTGCCTTTGGTTCAAGTTGGTTAGGTGCTTTTTTGGTGGCACAAAGTGACAATGGAATTTGCGCCATTCTTCTAGGAGACGATCCTGATGCGCTACGGCAAGATCTTCAGCAGCGTTTTCCTGATGCCCGGTTAACGCTGGCGGATAACCGCTTTAGCCACACGGTTGCGCAAATTGCTGATTTTATCAACATGCCTTCTCGCGGCCTGAGTTTTCCCTTGGATATTCGCGGGACACCGTTCCAACAAAAAGTGTGGCAAGCACTGCTTGAAATTCCGGCCGGTAAAACTTCCAGCTATACCGACATTGCCTCTCGCATGGGTGCACCCAAATCAGTGCGTGCCGTCGCAGGAGCTTGTGCGGCAAATGCTCTTGCGGTAGCCATTCCTTGTCATCGTGTCGTACGTTCAGATGGCGCACTTTCTGGCTATCGATGGGGAGTAGAGCGAAAACGTGCCCTACTAGAGCGTGAGCGCACTGGTAGTACTTTCGTTAATCTAGAAAACGCCTAAGCTACTTTGCAATGATTAAGTATTTCCTTCATCTAAATATCACCCAAACAAAAGCCGCATCAAAAGATGCGGCTTTTTATCCATTAGAGCCGCGTAAATCAGCGGCGCATTAGTTGACCACCATCCACTCGAACGGCATCACCCGAGCTATATGGAGGTACCGCCTGATAGTTAAACGTCTGTGTATTTCCATCTTCCATGCGCACAGTCACTTCATAGTGCTGCGTCTTCCTTAATGCTTTTTCCGCAGCATTCCCAGCAAACGCACCACCAATCACACCAACTACGGTCATGGCATCTTTACCTTTACCATTACCCATCTGATGCCCAGCCACACCACCCAGCACCGCACCGGTCACAGCACCGGTGCCATTAGCACGTCCACTTTCTGTTACCACGTTTACAGCCTGAACCGTTCCACAGCTGTAGCAGATAGATGGTGCAGTCGTTGACTGCTTATACGCTACGGTAGAGTGCTTAGACTTATGCACAACAGGAGCAGCTGCATTTTTTGCTACTGCCGAATTAACTGGTGCAGACAATGACTCCAGAGCAGGCGCTGTTGCTTCCGTAGTCGTGCCAGGGGCTGTCGCCACCACTGGCGCCAGATCAGGAGAGGAGGCGCTTGGTAACAACCCGGTCAAGCTAGCGACAGCAAGGGCACTCGCTACAATCACAGCACCGGCAGCAACTTTAATCAGTGGGTGTAAGGCTGCTGTATTCGGGTTAACCATGGTGATACTCCAGATCCAACGGGCGCAATACGCTCCCTTACCTTCATTATGTGCCTTTATAGACAGACCACTGTTGTGTTGTCGTCAGTAAGTACTCTCTATGACAACAATAGTTATAGCTCCTCGTCTGCTAGCGCTTTCTGACCGACCATCACCACATTAAAACTTTGCTCATCCCACTGTCGCAGCGCAGTAAAATCCCGCTCAAGGATAGTTACCTCAAATCCGGCCGCTTCCATCAATTTGTTCACATCCGCAATCGTGGTTGCCGTCATCACATGTCGGTCGGTCCAACGCTGCGTATCGTTTACATCATCTCGGCAAATGGACACGTGCAGCGCCAGTTCTTCTCCCTCTCCCGAATAGCGCCAGCCAGACTGAAAAGTGAAATGCGCACCATCCTGCTCCAAACGTGTGATGACATCGTTATGAGGGGTAATTCCCTGGCAATCCACTAGATCAAACATAATCACCCCACCTGGCTTCAGGGCCTGATATGCGCGTATCAACGTCTCTCGGATTGCGGCGACCGGATGACTGTAATGCAGGGAATAAAGAAAGCAGGTAATCACATCAAAGCGTGACGTAAAGGAGAAGCTCGCTAGATCACACAACACCAACTCTGCGTCCGGACAGCGCACCGCCGTTGCAGCCAACATCTCGGCACTATTATCCAGACCCGACAGAGTGAATCCTCTCGCACCCATCTGCGCCAGTAGTTGCCCGGTGCCACATGCCAAGTCCATGCAGGCTCGCCCCTCAGAATGGCCAAAGCAGGCGAATGCCCGCTCGGCAAATTCGGCTTGCGCGGCATAGTCCACCTCATGACAGAAGCCGTCATAGTAAACAGACAGATCAGTGTAGAGACTTCCGCTATGTTCCATGGCAACACATCACGAGAAAAGTTGAAATAAGAGAGAGCAGAGGAGGGTGGTAGATCACGTTAATCCGGCTGGCAACAAAAAGGCCCCAATATCTTGGGGCCCTAATGCTAAGCAAGTGCTTACTTACCTAGATATCGAGATTAGCAACCAGCAGCGCATTCGTCTCAATAAACTCACGACGCGGCTCTACCGCATCGCCCATTAGGCAAGTAAACATCTGGTCAGCGCCAATGGCATCCTCAATGGTCACCCTCAGCATACGACGTGCCTCCGGGTCCATGGTGGTTTCCCACAGCTGGCCAGGATTCATTTCGCCCAGACCTTTATAACGCTGAATAGTAGTGCCACGGCGAGCCTCAGCCATTAACCAATCCAGTGCCTGCTGGAAGTTGATGATAGCCAACTGCTTTTCGCCACGCTGTACGTAAGCGCCCACTTCGAGCAGGCCCTCCAGTGTACGGGCCATACCGTTGATAGTGCGGTACTCACCAGAACCGAAGAAGTCGGCACCCAAGCGATAGGTGTAAGGCACCCCATGCGCGACCAACTCAACCTGTGGCAGGAAGCGACGGTGCTCTATGTCTTCTACCACCTGAATAAGGAAGCGCTCACTCGCATCGGCATCATTACTCACCCGCTCTTGTACCACTTTTACCCAAGACTCAACCTCTGCCTTGTCAGTAAGCGCTTCCACACTCAGCCCAGGTGAATAGAGTAGGGCATTAAGCAAAGTCGCCGGATACAAACGAGAAATTCGGCTGATGACACCCTGAGCCTTACGGTAATCGTTGATCAGGGTTTCCAGGCCAAGGCCCGTAATGCCAGGGGCGCCAGGGGCGGTGAACAGTGCGGAGTTCTCGATAGCCGCCGCCGTGAGAAACTCCCCCATGGCATCGTCGTCCTTCAGGTACTGCTCCTGCTTACCCTTCTTCACCTTGTATAGCGGCGGCTGGGCAATATAGATGTAGCCCTTCTCGATCAGCTCCGGCAACTGCCTAAAGAAGAAAGTCAGTAACAGGGTGCGAATATGCGAGCCGTCGACGTCGGCGTCGGTCATGATGATGATTTTGTGATAGCGCAGTTTCGCAATATTGTATTCATCACGACCAATGCCACAGCCTAATGCTGTAATCAGAGTGCCGACATCAACCGAGGAAATCATCTTGTCAAAACGGGCTTTTTCCACGTTTAGAATCTTGCCCTTCAGGGGCAAAATAGCCTGCATCTTACGGTTACGGCCCTGCTTGGCGGAGCCGCCGGCGGAGTCACCTTCCACGAGATAAAGCTCGGAAAGGGCAGGATCTTTTTCCTGACAGTCGGCCAGCTTTCCTGGCAAACCGGCAATATCCAAAGCACCCTTACGACGGGTCATTTCACGAGCCTTGCGTGCCGCTTCACGGGCACGGGCGGCATCAATAACCTTGCCTACAATCGTCTTGCCAACGCTTGGGTTTTCCAGCAGGTATTCTTCAAACTTCTCGTTCATGGTTGAGGCCACCACGTTAGTGACCTCCGAAGACACCAATTTATCCTTGGTCTGGCTGGAAAATTTAGGATCTGGCACCTTTACCGACACAATGGCGGTAAGGCCTTCTCGCATGTCCTCACCTGTCGTGGTCACCTTCTCTTTTTTGAGCAGGCCTTCTTTTTCCACATAGTTGTTCAATGTGCGGGTAAGCGCCGTACGGAAACCCTGTAAATGAGTCCCCCCATCACGCTGTGGAATATTATTCGTAAAGCAATACACGCCTTCCTGATAGCCATCATTCCACTGCAACGCCACTTCCACACCAATACCGTTGAGCGCTTCGCTCTGTGGCACATTAAAGTGGAATACTTTGGAGAGGGTCGTCTTATTGGTATTCAGATACTCCACGAATGCCGCCAGCCCACCGACATACTCAAAGATGTCTTCTTGGCCTGAGCGCTCATCCTTCAGCACAATACGGACGCCAGAGTTCAAGAAGCTGAGCTCGCGAAGGCGCTTGGCCAGGATGTCGTATTTGTATTCAATATTAGTGAATGTGCCAGAGGAAGGGTGAAAACGCACCTCAGTGCCTCGGCCCGTAGTCTCACCGACTTCACGTAGCCGGTACTGTGGCTCGCCGTGCTGATATTCCTGCTCGTAAACCTTGCCATTACGGCGAATGGTTAAAATCAGTTTTTTGGAAAGCGCATTTACGACGGACACACCCACGCCATGCAAGCCGCCGGAAACCTTATAGCTGTTGTCATCAAACTTACCGCCGGCATGCAGCACCGTCATAATGACTTCAGCGGCGGAAATACCTTCTTCCTCATGGATATCCACGGGAATGCCACGGCCGTTATCGGTAACAGTAATAGACTCATCGGGATGGATAATGACGTTAACTTCATTACAGTGCCCGGCGAGCGCTTCATCAATGGCGTTATCCACCACTTCGAACACCATGTGATGCAAGCCTGACCCATCATCGGTATCTCCGATATACATGCCTGGGCGCTTGCGTACCGCATCTAGGCCTTTCAGCACTTTGATGCTACTGGAGTCATACTCTTTATCTTGCTCGCTCATCATCATCTCCGGGCTTCCATCTGTCCGCTGCGCCTGCGCGCTCCACGGCTGACTCTGCCTCTTCTGTGTGGGCTCTCCTCTTAAGGAGGGCCGGCTTGAAGGCCGTAAACCCTTGGTTTACGTCACTTCCACTACTGTTCCATGTTCCACGTGGAACATTTTAAAACTGCTTCCCGTGCTCTCGAGCTGGGGAACAACAGCACCTGATTCAATACTGGTGATAAACACCTGTGCACCAGACGCCGCTAAAACCTCAATCAATCTCTGACGGGCAAGGGCATCAAGCTCAGATGCCAAGTCATCCACCAGTAAAACACACTGCTGACCTGTCGCCTGCAAGAGTGCCACTTGCGATAGCTTTAGCGCACAGACCACCAGCTTCTTCTGTCCTCGTGAGAGAACCTCGTCTGCTGGTGCCGTTCCACGCTTAACCCGTAAATCAGCACGATGCGGACCAATCTGGGTATGACCCCGATCAACATCCTTTTCCCAGCAATCCGCCAGCTGATCTTCCAGAGGCAAAGCCAAATCCCACCCCGGAATGTAATCTAGGGATAGAGACTGATCTGGCAGAAAAACTGCCATTCGGGATTCCCACTGCGGCTGCCATTTCGCCAAATAATACTCGCGAAAAGTATGCAACTGCCGAGCAGACTCCGCTAATTCACGATGCCAAACAGCGGCTTCTAGCCTTGCCATACTACCCGATCTGAGCAAGGAATTCCTTTGTTTGAGTGCCCGCTGATATCTCAGCCAGACCGGGTAAAAGAGATGTTCCACGTGGAACACTCCCCAATCAAGCTGCGCACGCCTTGGTTTAGACCCTGAGTCCAGTAAATCCATGGATTCAGGGTCTAATAAACAGAGGGGTAACCTGTGGACAAGTTGTGCAATAGTGACTTGCGAACTGTTATTAACTTTAAGGGCCGTCTCGCCATTAGCCCCACGGCGGATACCGGCCTGGCCCCCATCTTCAAACTGAGCAAACACCGTGCAAGCAGATTCTGCCTCATTAACCAGCCTACGGGCGCGACCAGAGCGAAATGAGCGCCCAAGGCCCAGTAGATGCAAAGCCTCCAATACAGAGGTCTTGCCGCTACCATTAGCACCGGTCAATAAATTGAGATGGGGGTGGGGGAGAATAGCGACAGACTGAAGATTGCGTAGATTGGCAATCTCCAGTCGAATAACGGCCATGAGAAGGAGGGGACCGAGTCTATTACGTCTTAGAGGCGCATCGGCATGACGACGTAGACGGACGAGCCGCCCTCAGCATCCTGAACCAGCGCCGAGCTATTTGAGTCGCCCAATGTGAGCTTGGCAGTGGAGTTATCCAACACCCCCAGCACATCCATCAGGTACTGAACATTAAAGCCAATTTCGAGTGATGCGCCGTTGTACTCCACGGTCAGGTCGTCTTCGGCCTCTTCCTGATCTGGATTGTTCGCCTGAATACGAAGCATGTCTGGAGTCAGTTGCAGACGGATACCACGAAACTTTTCATTAGAGAGAATAGCCGCACGGGTCAGTGAATGACGCA
>Ga0209582_1000520_pt1 | contig 23399 bp, 16 predicted proteins | sample KloWWTmetKNB5Kit_FD_187176 | JGI IMG/M metagenome (GOLD analysis project Ga0209582, IMG submission 187176) | Active sludge microbial communities from Klosterneuburg, Austria, studying microevolution and ecology of nitrifiers - Klosterneuburg... | ecosystem: Engineered > WWTP > Aerobic digester >...
CAACGGATGAAACAAGTACTTTACTCTTTTGCATTATTCGGTGCTTTGGCGATTGCTGCTCCTGCGGCGATCGGTCAAACGAACAAGACGGCCACTACCACACGTAGTTTGGTGAAGACCGTGAACGTTCCTTCTTCCGCTGCAGCCGCTGAGTTGCTTGAGAAGCAACAGTCCGCTTTTGCTCCTGGTCAGCTCACCCCTGTTGCGAACCTGTCCGGAGAGCGTGGAACGGTGGCTAACGATGATTGTGCAGGTGCTATCATGCTTACAGTTGGTACAGCGTGTGTTGGCACAGTTGGAACGGTGGACGGTGCCACTGAAAGTCAGCCGAGCGATACGTGCAGCGGCTTTACGTCGAGTTTGGTCACGGATGTATGGTACAGCTTCACTGCGAACAGTGCCAGCACCACGGTGCAGGTGACCGGTGATACGCTCGCTGCCATCACAGATGGTTACGATGCCGTATTGGCGATCTACGAAGGAAGCTGTGGTGCGTTGACGCTCATCAACTGCGTAGATGCCACCGTACGTGGTGGAACGGAAACATTGACCATTCCAACGGTGTCCGGTACCACGTATTACTACCGTACCTACTTCTACAATTACACCGCAGCGCAAACCGTCTTCGGTTTCAGCACCTGTGTATTCGACACCCCTCCGCCTCCGGTGAATGACCAGTGCAGCAGTGTGACCCCGACCGACTTGACGGTAGGTTCTTCAGTTGCTTTTTCAGGCACTACTGCTTGGGCCACTGCCGATGGTGATTACGCACAATCGGACCTCATCACCGACCCGGCTGTATGGCACGCCTTTACCACTACCGAGTGCAGCGAAGTGCGTATCGATTACTGTGGATCGGTCCCATTGCTTTCTGACTACTACGTTATTCTTGCCACAACATGCCCATTGGATACCGGGGCGATCGTGTTCAATACCTTGAACAACAACACGGACTGTGCTGACGGAAATGTGACCCTGATCTTTGATGAGTTGCCGGCCGGTACCTACTACATACCTGTGCTCTACACGGGTGAAGCCTATGAAATGAACGTATCCGCCTTCCCTTGCGGGGGATACTGCTATGCCGGTTCGGACGCTTGTGATGAGTTCGTTGCACAATTCACTTTCCAGGAGGTCGATAACATCACCGATTGCACCGGCGGTTATTCTGATCACACCGACATGGTTGCCACGGTAATGCAGGGTCAAAGTCTTGCTGTTACGGTGTTGAATGGCCCTCCTGCCTATGACGGTGATCAGTGCACCATTTGGGTGGATTGGAACCAGGATGAGAGCTTCTTGGATGCCAATGAGGTGTACACCTTGACTACTGTCGATCCCTTTACAACGTTCACTGGAACGATCGATGTTCCTTTGGACGCCTCAGTGGGCAGCACCCGTTTGCGTGTTCGCATCATGTACACGGGAACACCTGATCCTTGTGGAAGTGCAGAGTACGGAGAGGTTGAGGACTACACCGTGGACGTTATGCTCTTCAATGGTATTGAAGAGCTCGCAGCTTCCGATATTCGTCTTTTCCCGAACCCGGGCACAGGCATCTTCACCTTGCGCGCGCTCAACACCAGCGGTCTCTCCACGATCGAAGTGTTCGATGTGACCGGCCGTACCGTTTACAACGAGCAGAGCCAACTGAACAAAGGCGCCGACCACGTTATGGACCTTACCGGTTTGACCGCGGGCAACTACAACGTGCGCGTAACAGCGAACGGTGTTCGTACGACCCAGCGTTTGGTGATCAAGTGATCCAAACACCAACGATCTGAACAGGGGCTGTCTCGAAAGGGATGGCCCCTTTTCTTTTGTGCTGGAAGAGTAGCCCAAGGACAGGGTAGGATCTCGAGCGAAGCGTCGTACTGAACGGTGTCGAGATCCGAAAAGCCCTACCATTCGGATTAGATTTGTCCAGTCTTGAACCACAACCGTATGAAATTCTCTACCCTTTTGTTCTCCCTCGCCATCAGCCTGCTCAGTCTTGACCTACACGCCCAAGCGGATGAATGTGCCGATGCCAACGTGATTATCGTAACAAGCGATTGCATCGGATCCTTGGCGACATACCAAGCCGGTGCGGCAACCGAGTCCCAACCCGCATTAGTTTGCAACACATTGGGCTCTCCCCAAGCGAACGACCTCTGGTTCAGTTTTACAGCGGTGGGTAGTGCAACAGCTGTTCAGGTTGAAGGGACGGGTTCATTCGACCCAGTTGTAGAAGGGTTCATCGGAACCTGCGGCACACTTGTTTCGGTTGGTTGTGCGGATGCGACCTATCCAATGGGCGATCCACCACAAAATTCCACCGAGATCCTGTACATGGCTACCGACCTTGGCGAGACCTATTACGTCCGGGTCTATTCATACTGGGAACCGGTGCCTGTCGATCTCGATTTCAGCCTTTGTATCTACGAAGTGAATGACCCACCGGCCAACGACCTCTGTACTTCGGCAGTTGCATTGCCCTTGTTGCCAGGCACGCCTTTGATCCTTTCGGGGGACGACACAGGCGCATTGGACACGGAAGACCTTGGCCTTCCATCGGTATGGCACGCGTTCTCCATTGGTGCTTGTACCAATGTAGCGGTCGATCTCTGTGGAACGGCCCCGGCACGGATGGCCCCGTTCACTGGGCTTTTTGCAGATTGCACTTTGGGAACACGCGTGGACAGTACGTCAACGGATCACGATGTCTGTACGGATGGTAACACGACGGTCCTGTTCGAGAACCTGCCGGCCGGTACTTACTATTACCCGGTTCTGCAAGATGGGGTCGGTGGCACGTACACAGTGACTATTTCGAGTACCACCCCAACCGTGTATTGTACCACCACCACGGTCGAATGCGATGAGTACATAGCGCGAGTGGTGATCGGCGGGATCGATAATTCAACGGATTGCACACAAGGGGTGAGCGCGGACCATACGGCGATCAGTACCGGTATCGAACGCACGCAATCCCTTCCGATAGTTGTGTACAATGGACCCATAAGCTACGGCGAGGACTCTGTCGCTGTATGGGTGGATTGGGATCAAGACCTCGGATTCTGTGGCCTCAATGAGCGCTTTGCACTCACCAGCGCAGATGATGGCATCACCTACATGGGTAACATCACTGCACCGGCCGATGCTGTTTTGGGTACCACGCGCATGCGGATACGGATGGTCTACAGCTTAACTCCACAAGCTTGCGGTGCCTCGGATTTCGGTGAAGTAGAGGATTACAGTTTGTTGGTATCGGACGTGACCGGTATCAAGGAGGCACAGGAGGTAAAGTGGGCCCTGTTCCCGAATCCAAGTGACGGGGATTTCACCGTCCGTAATTCGGGGTTCAACGGAAAAGTGGGGATCGAGCTTCTGGATGCCATGGGCCGAATGGTCCACCAAGAGCAACGCACCAGCATGAGTGGAAGTCCGCTCCAGGTGAATGGTGCCTCGCTTCTTTCTCGCGGAGTGTATCTAGTGCGGATCACCAGTGCTCAGGGCACCTGGACGCAGCGACTTGTAATTCGTTAGTGCTTCGTGCGTCCAGTTTGGGAAGCACGTTATATGTGTTCCCAAGCCCGATCGTGCATAAGATAGTCAGATACCGTTCCGGTTTACCCCCGGGGTTCAGGACCTTTGTGGGCTCCGTAACCTCGAACGCGCTGACTTGATCATGAGAACTGTATTGGAACGCACCATTTTGAACGCTTGTTTTAGTGGCCTTTTAGTCGTGGCGTTGCTGCCCATTTCCGCTGTGGATGCCCAGCCGCTTCAATTGAACAGGTTGACCACCACTTCCGGTCAACCTACTTTGACAGAACGCGGGAACATTCCGCCCAACAGTTTTTGCGAAGGCGCAACAGTAGAACCCTTGGCCATAGGCGCTACGATCACGCGAAGCGGGAACAACACCGATGCCCCTCCGGCATTCTTTTTCGAGGATTCTCTTGTTTGGGAAGGGTTCACCACCAGTGAATGTGCGGACATCACCGTGTCTTACTGCGGTACCACGCCAGCCTTCAGTGATGTCACCTTGTATTTGGGCCTCAATTGCCCCATTGGCAACTACGCCACCATACCCGCCAATGCATTGGATTTCACCACCTGTGCAAATGGTAACCCGACGGTACGCATACCGCAGTTATCCCCAGGTACCTACTATTTCCCGGTCCGCAAGGTTTCTGGATCATCGGAAGGGCCTTATACGTTGACGATCTCGGCTGTTGCATGCACTGGGACCCCACCGGACAATGCAATTTGCTCGGGTGCGATCCCGTTGACCGTCACCTCAGTATGCAGCCCGGTTTCCGGAAGCACGGCCAATGCGACACTGACCGGTTCCACGGCCGGTGGTTGTGGCGGTGGCGATCCGTCCGATGCCGTGTGGTATTCATTTGTGGCCACGGACCAGTTCCATTTCGTTTCGCTTCAACCCAGTGCTCAGTTCTATGGCACCTTGGATGTTTACGGTGGTCCTTGCAGCAACCTATCCTTGGTCAATTGTAGCTATGCGGATGGTCTCGGGTTCCCAATGGACCTTCCGGCATCCGGGCTAACGATAGGGGCCACTTACTACGTCCGGGTCTACGATAACTATGCGGGCACCTCGGCCACTCAGGATTTTGCGATCTGCGTTACCGGTACAGTGGGTGATCCCTGCGATGCCCAAGCAGGAACATTGACCGCGGACGATGGCACGGGCTGCTTCGAGAATGGGACGGCGACCGTTTCGGCATCTGGGGATGGAAATTCAGTTGTGCCACCAGGATTTGAAGTTATGTATTTGCTGAGTTCCGAATTGGACCAGGTGATCGTTCAAATGAGTGATCTTCCATCGTTCAACGTTAACATGATGGGGTTCTTCACGATCCACACCCTGGTCTACGATGGCCTCACTTTTGACATCGATGCGATCGAGTTCGGTGTGACCACCACAACTGACCTGAGTAGCCAAATGACACAAGGTGGCGGAGCGATCTGCGCGTCAATTGACCTTGTCGGTGCGCCCTTTGATGTTCAATTGTGCTGCGATGCCGACGCAGGCACGCTCACCGCCGATGAAGGAACGGGTTGTTTCGAGGATGGTAGTGCAACGGTTTCCGCTACGGCCAATGGCAATGACTCCATACCAACGGGGTTCACCACCATCTATGTGCTGACTTCCGGAACGGACCTGGTGATCGTCCAAGCGGGTGCTTTGCCAACATTCACGGTTACCTCAATGGGGTTGTATACGATCCATACATTGGTCTACGATAGCCTTACGTTGGACCTCGGCTTGGTCGAATTGGGTGTGACCACCGGGTATGATATCAATGGTCTGTTGGGACAGGGCGGAGGCACGATCTGCGCAAGTCTCGATGTTGTAGGTGCACCGATCACTGTGGGTCTATGCTGCGATGCCGATGCGGGAACTCTTACAGCAGACACCGGTTTTGTTTGCTTGTTGAACGACACGGCGGACATCGGGGCAACATCCAACGGGGACATGGTCGTGCTACCGGGCTTCAGTGTGATGTATTTGTTAACCGAAGGAAGCAACATCCTGATCGTGCAAATGGACACCCTGCCGTCGTTCATGGTTACCACGCCTGGCATCTATTCGATCCACACCTTGGTGTATGACAGCCTTACGTTGGATCTGGATATCATTGTTCCTGGCGTTACGTTAGGTCCTGACCTTGACACCTTGTTGATACAAGGAGGCGGGGAGATCTGTGCCGGGTTGGACAGGATCGGTGCTGAGATCACCGTTTCGGACTGTAGTCCCATCAACGATGACTGCATAAACGCGGTCGTTCTGCCGGTCAATGCCGCAGGTAGCTGCCCTACAGCAGCTGTATTGGGCGACAACACCTACGCCACACAAGAGGCCGGTGACACGCCAAGTTGTGATGGGACGACGACCAATTTCGCGGACATGTGGTACACCTTCAACAGTGGCAACAACACGGAAGTGGTCATTGACTTGGATCAACGTGCCATGGAGCAGTGGGGAATTTCGCTGAGTGATAATTGCGGAGGTACGGAACTCTATTGTGAGTTGATGCCCATGGACACGATCCTCTTCCTGACCACATCGAACACGGACTATGTGCTGCGGGTGTACAGCAGCAATGGAGCGGGTGGCGAATTCGATCTCTGCATCAGTGGGTCGGTCCCAACATTCCAATGTTCCGGGGGAATGATCGAGGCCTTGGGCATCGATTCCACTTACCACGTATGCGCCGATCAAGGTGCCGAGGTGATCACGTTCTCCACTTCCAGCACATCACCCGAAGCCTATTCCTACATACTTGCGAATGCCAACGACAGCATTGTCCTTGTATTGAGCGGCGAGTCACTCGACTTCAGTGATCTGGCCTTGGGTACATATCATGTGTGGGGTGTTTCGCACAATGGCGAGTTGAACGGAGCTGTTCTGGACTCCTTGGTCTCCGGCATCACCAGCGATGGTGGCTGTATTGAGTTGAGCGGGAATTTCATCTCCATAACGGTTGATATCTGCAGCGGGATAGCGACCGCCTCGGACAACACGTGGTCCTTGTTCCCCAATCCTACGAACGGCGGGCTCAACCTGAGGTATTCCGGAATGGATGCCAAAGTGGATATTGAGGTGATCGACATGAACGGTCGTCTGGTACTGAGTGAACAGCGGAGCCTTTCGAAAGGCCAAGTACAGGAGATCACGAGCGCCGGCACATTGGTCGCGGGCATATACACCCTGCGGATCGTGGGAAATAGAGAGGTGACCAGCCAGCGCTTCATGGTGTATTGATTGAGGAGAGCAAGGTCCTGAACGAACGTTTCCTTCAGGCCAAAAAGGACAAGATCGAGAAGGGCGGGGTGCATCCCGCCTTTTTCGCATTCAGGACCGTTCGAACCTATTCAGATGGCTCACGTAAAACGGAGGAAATTCCTTCGTCATGCGCGTTCCCATCCACATGTTCCTGCTGCTCGTTCTGGTCTTGTTGCTGGGTAACAGCCACGCCCAGGATTCGAGCGAACCGCTTACCCTACCAATAGCCGGAAAAGTGGCCGATAGTGACGACCACAAGTTGCAAGGCTGCGAAGTGCTCATCTTTAAGGGCAATGATCTCGTTGGCCAACAACTTACTGAACGCAACGGGCGATTCACCTTGGAATTGGGGTTGGGAGAGGAGTTCTCCATGGAATTTCGCATGGAAGGTTATTTGCCGAAACGGATCCTTGTGGACACCCGTGCAGATCTGCCGAAAGACCTGCTGGGGATCGCCCCGGTGGAGATCGACATGCACATGATGCCCGCCTCAAAGTACAATGGTGCGGACACCGACGAGCTGGATTTCCCGTTCGCCATAGTGGCTTGGGACAAACGCGCTCAAGCTTTTGTGCAGGACCGCGAGTACACAACGGACATGATGCGCACCAACGGCGCCTTGTTGTTGATGAGCGGCAGGGCGGCGGTCAAGAAGTAAGGGATACTATCTTCGGTGCGCACCAAGCAAAAGCCATGGCCATACGAAGACCGTTCAACCTGCACCAATGGATCGATGACAATCGCGATCTGCTGAAACCCCCCGTTGGCAACAAGAACCTCTATTCCGATGCGGGCGACCACATCGTAATGATCGTGGGTGGGCCCAATGCGCGCAAGGATTACCATTGGAATGAAACAGAGGAACTCTTCTACCAGTTGGAGGGCGACATTGAAGTGGGGATCCAAGAGGATGGCAAAGCGGTGACCATACCGATCAAGCAGGGCGAAATGTTCCTGTTGCCAGGCAGGGTGCCGCACCAACCGCGGAGGCCTGCCAATACCGTGGGCTTGGTGATCGAGGCGAAACGCGATGACCGTGAATTGGAGGATGGCTTGCAGTGGTATTGCGAGAAGTGCAACCACCTCCTGCACGAATACAAATTCATACTGCACGATATAGAGAAGGACTTTCTCCCACGCTTCCGTGATTTCTACGGATCATTGGAGCACCGTACATGTACCAGTTGCGGACATGTAATGGAGACCGACCCACGCTTCGTCTGAACAAGCATGGCCGAGCTCTTCTCGATCGACATCCATACGCACATCCTTCCGGAGAACATCCCCGATTTCGGTCGGAAGTACGGGTACCGTGGGTTCATCCATTTGGACCACCACAAGCCCGGTTGTGCGCGGATGATGATGGACGACAAGTTCTTCCGCGAGGTACAAGCGAACTGCTGGGATCCGTTGGTACGCATGGGTGAAAGCGACCTACAGAAAGTACATGTTCAAGTCCTGAGCACGGTGCCGGTGATGTTCAGTTATTGGGCAAAGGCATTGGATACTTTGGACCTGTCCAAATTCCTGAATGATCACATTGCAGGGATCGTTCACCAATACCCCATGCGCTATGTGGGCTTGGGCACCTTGCCGATGCAAGAACCGGAGTTGGCGATCAAGGAGTTGCAACGTTGCAAGGAGATCGGCTTGGTCGGTGTGCAGATCGGAACGCACATCAATGGCATCAATTTGGGCGAGCCTCAATTGTTCCAAGTGTTCCAAGCCTGCGAGGATTTGGGCATGGCCGTATTCGTGCATCCCTGGGACATGATGGCGGCCGAGCGGATGGACAAATATTGGATGCGTTGGTTGGTGGGGATGCCGGCGGAGACCACCACGGCGATCACTTCCATGATATTCGGAGGTGTGCTGGAGCGCTTGCCGAAATTGCGCATTGCATTTGCACATGGCGGTGGCGCGTTCCCGGCAACGATCGGTCGTATCGAGCATGGATTCCAAGTGCGCCCTGATCTCTGTGCTGTGGACAATCCGGTGAACCCACGTGAATACCTAGGGAAGTTCTGGATCGATGCGTTGGTCCATGACCCGGCCATGTTGCAATTGGTGGTGGACCAAATGGGTCCTTCGCGCGTGGCTATGGGTACCGACTATCCGTTCCCCTTGGGCGAATTGCAACCCGGCCAGTTGATCAACAGCATGCCGTATGATGATACGGTGAAAGAGCAACTGCTCAGTGGTGCAGCGCTGGAATGGTTGGGCATGCAGCGCTCACAATTCGGGAAGTGAATGCTTCACCGGACCAAATTCACATGGCCGTAAACGGTGCGTTTCGTTCCAGCCAATTCTTCAAGGTCCACGCGCCACACGTAAGTGTCGATCGGTGAAAGCACGCCATTGTAGGAGCCATCCCAACGGGCATCCAGATCATCTCCTTTGAAGATCTGTTCTCCCCAACGATTGAACACCAGTATTTGGAATTCCTTGATCTCACTTCCCCAAGCACCCCACAGGTCGTTGAAGTTGTCGCCGTTCGGTGTAAAGGTGTTCGGAACGAAAAGCGTTCCGTTCAATAGTACGGTAACGGTGTTGTTCACTTTACAGCCATTCGTATCGGTCATGGTGACCACGTAGTATGTGCTCTGTTCCGGGCTCGCCAATGGGTTGGGGCATTCCGTACAGTAAAGCCCATTGGGCGGTTCCCAGTGGAAGGTTCCTTCGCCCAAAGCGTAGAGCTGCACAACATCTCCAAGGTCCATTACTTGGTCCGGTCCAACTTGTATGGTTGGCATGGGATAGGTGTCCAGTAGCACCGTGGCGATATCTGAGCACCCGTATTCATCCACCGCGATCACTGAGAATTCTATTGGACCGTAGATCGTTGCGTTCGGTGTTCGCGACTGCGCAGAATCGAGCAAATTGGCAGGGCTCCATTCGTAACTGATCCCGCCGGAGGCACCAAGTTGCACCGGTTCACCGGGGCACACCAAGGAATCCGGCCAAGCATCGGCTTGGGGTACGATCACATCCACGAATGCCTCATCAGTTATGCTCCCGCAGATATTGGTTGCGACCACGATGTATGTTGTAGGAACCTCCGGCGTGACCGTCGGGTTGCGTACGTCCAACGCGCTTATGCCAACCGCATTCTGCCACGCATAGGAATCGGCGATCGGTGCGAGAAGGCCAACACTTCCCCCTTCGCATACGAACGTGTCTTCCAATAGCGGTGTCGGTACACCTTCGAGCACATAGACCACCACGGAGTCAGAGGTCGTGCAACCTTCTGGTGTCGTGATCTCCACGAAGTAGGTGGTTGTATCCGAGGGAGAGGCTGTAGGGTTCGCGATCTCGAGGTTCGAAAGCGTAGTGTCCGGCTCCCAAGTGTAGGATCCACCTCCATCGGCAACGAGCATGGCCTGATCACCCACGCAGATGGTCGCATCGGGTCCGGCCGAGCCTTGCGGAACGTTCAGGTCCACCGTCACTTGTGCGGTATCAGTTCCGCATTGCCCGGATACGACCACGGTCCACGTGCCAGAGTTAAGGGGGGTCAGCAGCGGGTCAGCAATGGTCGTATTGTCCAAACCTGTCGCTGGGAACCAGTTGTAAGAACCACCGCCGGTAGCATTCAGTTGAACGGTCAGTCCTGCGCAAATTGCGGGTACACTGTCCACCTCTGCATTGGGCGGTAGCACAGTGATCACGTTAACGCTCGCGGTATCAGGCCCACGACATCCGGTGGTATCAGTAAGGATCATGGAGACCAAGAACGTGTCCGCCGTCAGGTATTCTGCGGACGGTTCGAAATCGGTTGAGGTGCTCCCATTGCCAAAGTCCCACGCAAATGAATTACCGCCCACGCTGTTGTTCACGAATTGCGCCGTACCGGGCAGGCAGATCACATTGGGCCCATCGATGTCGATATCGGCAATACCGCGCGCGAGATCGAACTTGAAAACGCCCAAATTGCAATTGAACGAATTGTTGGTATTGCTCCATGCACCGGGTGTTGTTGGGAAGTCATCGTTGCCGCCACACCCCGCGCAAACCGCTTGGTAGACCGTACCGTTCTTATCGAAACGGGAGGTTCCACCATCCACGTGTTCCGCGCTGGTGTTCCCGCCGAAGTAGGTGGCATAGTTCAGACCTACTGCTTCCGGTTCCAGGAGCATCAAGTAGAAATCACTTCCATCGGTTGAAGACTGGAACGCATCGGCCGTAGTGGGAAGGTTGGCCGTTGAGCTGGAACCATTCCCCGCACCAACGTTCACTGAACCACCCCACCCGCTGAAGTAGATCTGACCACAATCGCTTACAAGGAATGCCGTGGGGCTGATATCCTGGGCTGGGCCACCATTGCCGAAGCGCGTGCTCCAAAGCGAATTGCTCAGGTCATGGTCGAATTTGTGGATGAACTGCGAGCTGCCCGTATTCGCATACTTTCCTGGGGTTACCGGATAATTACCGTGCGTTTGGCCAACCACGAAGACCTCGTCGGCAGTATTCAATTGCACGAAATAGCACTGATCATAGGAAGAGGTTCCCAAGTAGGTGGATCCGACCATGTTCCCCCCTAGGTCGTAGTGAGCAATAAATCCATCAACACTACCACTATACGTCGCTTGTGAAGCATTCGGGGCCATGGGCATGTTCACGCTGATCGTACCTCCGGCTACGAACAATTCACCGTTGCTGTCCACCTGCACACTATACGCTGCATCATCTTCTGAACCACCTATGTAGGTTGCCCAGAGCACGTTGTTCAACCCTGGGTCCGATCGGAAGCAATACCCATCTTGCCCTCCACTGATCGCAGGTTGCGGGCCTCCAGGGGTTGGTAGTCCGTTGCTATAGGTAACGCTGGCTATAACGGGGTTTTCGTTCGCATCCATGATGATCTCCCCGCGGAACGAATCGCCGTAATTGTGCCAAAGCACGGATGAGTTATTGATACCATCGTTCCCTGGCCCACCGATGTACGTGCTGCCGATCAAAGCAGTGGCGGCACTGTTGAAATGCGCCACGTAGATGTCGGTACCATTGGGTTGGGTGTAGCCGTAAGAGCCATTCAATGTCAACGGGATCCCTCCTCCGAACGTGTTGTCCACGCATCCTGGGGTGGTGGGTAGGTCGGACGAACCAGTTGCGCCCATCACATAGAGTTCATCGTTGGCATTGACCACCATGCTGTGCGGTGAATCGTTCCCAGAGCCGCCGAAATAGGTACTCCAGACCAGATCGCTTCCATCAGGTGACCACTTGCTGATCCCCGCATCGATCGTTCCTCCATTGAAGGTCTCATCAAGTACACCGACCGTGGTCGGATATCCTTGTTCGAAAACGATGCCACCCCCGTAAAGGTGCCCACTACCATCGTACGTTGCAGTGAAGCCGAAATTATCTGCGGTACTTGCGGAATACGAGCCGAAGGTGATCGTGGGGTCTATGGTTAGGGTTCTGCTGTTATCGTACTTGGCAGGAAGATCGAACCGAACTAGGTCCTTTTCAAATCGGTAGGCGGACTCGATGGTACGTTTGCCTTTGGGCATATCTTGGAATGTGAAGGGAGCTTCTTCAAACACCTGTCCCGCAGAAGTGGTGACCACGATCCGACCATCCTTCAACTCCATGCGGTCCTGACCTTCGTATCTGAAGGCGACCATGCCGGGATCCGCCCCGGGAGCCACGATCAGTTCATACTTCAATCCTTTGGTGCCGTCCATGCGCAGATCAATACCTGGCCACACGTCCTTCAGCACCACCTCGCCGAAAACACCACACCCGGTTCCCCACTTGGCCGGGTCATTCCCAAGGAAGAAATTCTCGTAATGGGACTGTCGACCACTTGGTTCAGTTCCCTGAGCCTCCCCATCCACAAAATGGACCTTGTAGGCATGTACCTTCAATGGAGTGTTCGAGTGTTCGTGATCGGTGGGTCCATGCACGTGAGCATCCCCGCCGCTTTTGAGCACATAGGTGAATGCCGAACGTTCCACGAAAAGAGCACCACTTGGTAGCATTACCCGGTAAAGGACCTGCGAAGGCCACTGCCCTTTATTCTCCGTAAAAGATGCAACGGGCGCTACTGCCCGGGAGCAAAGTGCCGTTAAAAGGAACAAATAGGAAAGGGGGATCCGTAGGGAAACGGGCATCGACAAGCCAAGGTACCTTGAAAAGACACGGTAACAATGGTAAAGGTTGCTTTAGCAGGCAATTAGAGTGATGGACCGGTTTCTCTTGGGGCTGGAGCGGCTCCCTACCTTTGCGGACCCGGCCGAATGAGATCTGAGCAAAAGCATCTACCCAAAAGCCCCTTGGGCACCCATCCATGAGCGACTCGATCAAGCATGAGTGTGGCATTGCCCTGATCCGCTTGCGCAAGCCTTTGGAGCATTTCCAAGAAAAGCATGGCACCCCATTATACGGCCTCAATAAGCTGTACTTGCTTATGGAAAAGCAGCATAATCGGGGACAGGATGGTGCCGGTGTGGCCACGATCAAGTTGGATCCGACACCGGGGCTCAATTACATCGATCGCTATCGTAGCACGGATAAGCAGGCGATCCAGAAGATCTTTGGGAAGATCCATCACGGTTACAACGAGACATTGATCGGTGACCCTTCCGCCGCAACGGATGTCTCCGCGCTGAAACAGCACATGCCCTTCATGGGTGAAGTTCTCCTGGGCCATTTGCGTTATGCCACCTTCGGCAAGGACGGAGAGGAGAATTGCCATCCCCGTCGCAGGTTGAACAATTGGATCACGCGTAACCTGGTGGTTGCGGGCAACTTCAACATGACCAACGTGGACGAACTATTCGATCTGCTGGTCTCCATTGGTCAGCACCCGAAGGAGCGTTCGGATACCATGACGGTGTTGGAGAAGATCGGGCATTTTCTGGACATGGAGAACGACCGATTGGTGCAGATCCATAAGCAGTTGGGTTACAATGATCGGCAGATCACCGGGATCATGGCGGAGAAAATGGATGTGAAGAGCATCCTTACCCAGAGCGCGGTGGACTTCGATGGCGGCTATGCGTTGGCGGGCATGATCGGACATGGCGATGCATTCGTACTGCGCGACCCGGCAGGCATCCGCCCCGCCTATTGGTATGCCGACGATGAGGTTGTGGTGGTGGCCAGTGAGCGCCCTGCGATCCAAACTGCCTTTGCGCTACGCACCGAGCAGGTAAACGAATTGACACCCGGTTGTGCGCTGATCATCCGCAAGGACGGTACATATTCGGAGGAGCGGATCCGTGAACCATTGGAGAAGCGGGCGTGCAGTTTTGAACGGATCTACTTCAGTCGTGGCAGCGATCGCGACATTTACCGGGAGCGGATCGCGCTGGGCCGGTCCGTCTGCGCCGCGGTCTTGGAAGCCGTGGAACATGATCTGGATAATACCGTCTTCTCTTTCATCCCTAATACGGCGGAGGTTGCTTTCTATGGCTTGTTGAAAGAACTGGATGTTGAACTTGACAGCCTCAAGGAAAAGCAGATCCTCGCACTTGGTGATCGCATCGATCCCGAGAAGTTGCGCTCCATACTTGCGATTCGTCCGCGCATGGAAAAGGTGGCGATCAAGGATGCCAAGCTCCGCACCTTCATCACTGCAGACGATGCACGCGATGATCTTGTGGCACACGTTTACGACATCACCTACGGTACGGTCCGCCGCGGTGTGGACAACCTGGTGGTGTTGGATGACAGCATTGTACGGGGCACCACACTGAAACAAAGCATCTTGAAAATGTTGGACCGCCTGGGTCCGAAACGGATCGTGGTGGTGAGCAGTGCACCGCAGATCCGTTACCCGGATTGTTATGGGATCGACATGGCCAAAATGGGTGATCTGGCAGCCTTCCGCGCAGCGATCGAATTGCTGAAAGAGACCAAGCAAGAGAACATCATTGACGATGTTTACGACCGTGCACTGGCCATGGTGGAACTACCGTTCACTGAACAGACGAATGTGGTGAAGGCGATCTACGATCCGTTCACCGCGGAACAGATCAGCGATAAGATCGCGGAGATGCTCACCCCGGAAGGCATGCTTTCAGAAGTGAAATTGGTTTTCCAAAGCATCGAAGGGTTGCACGCTGCATGTCCGCAACATACCGGCGACTGGTACTTCACCGGCAACTACCCTACACCCGGCGGCAACAGGGTGGTCAATCGTGCGTTCATCAATTACTGTGAAGGGAAGAACGTTCGAGCGTATTAGAGCGCATCGATCAGTTGTCCTTTCTTGCGCAACTTCTTCAAGGCGCATTTCTTCGCGTTGATCATTGCTGAAGAATGCAACACGATACGCGAACCGGGTTCCACAATGAGCTTCGCTCTCTTTTCAAGAACCAGTTCACTTCCGGGTAGCAAATGCACGGTTGCCCCGTTCTTCAACTGAAGTTTCCCGCGCTCTTCCACCAGCACAGAGGCTCCTTCCAGAAGCGTAAGCACCGTTGGGTCACTGAACCAGGGCCCGCCATTTGAGGAGTCAGGTTCGGTCATACGCGTAGGTGTTCGGGACCGGTCGATCAACAAGGTGGTTCCACGGCTTATGGTGAGTGAGTGCCCATCGGTACCGCGCAGTGGAGGCAGTACGATGCTATCGGCACACCAACGTTGGTCACTTTCCATCCGCGTATCATTGATCCCCACGTGCACTGTTGCCTCGCCGTTCGGGCTCATGGCCAACAGTTCCACACTGATGCCATTGAGGTAAGTGGTGCGCACGTTGGGTTCATCGCGCTTGAAGATCTCCTTCGTGTTGTTGCTGATCAGCGTGTGCATGTTTGCACTTGAAGGATTGGTACACATGCCGAGCTTGCGCACCCCGTTCATCCGGAACGCATGGTCCGGACTACCGGCGAACACTTGGTCGGCATCGGGTTTCCCAGGCACCACGCGTGTTCCGGGTACCCAATGGTCACCATGTTCCAGCCGCCCTTTTCCTTTTTTGTCGATCGAGATCAATTCCTGTTCGTGGTTCCCAGTGAATGGGTTCGCAGCACGTTCTTCAAGCAGAAAGGGGAGCGTCGGATTTCCGTATAGGCAGCTATGTTGGATCGTGTCTCCGCGCAAACGGAGGTCATTGAAGCCAGTGGCGATCACCGGTCGCAAGTAGTCCGCTCGGCCGCCATAGATGTTTGTGCCTTCACGATCTTCACGATCCATTTGCATGGTCATGAACAGGCCCGGTTGTATCGGTGCAATACAATCCCCACTGTCCTCCCATTGGAATTTATCGGTGGGCGAACCGTTCAGCGGGCGGCCTTGGTGGTTCTCTATCCACAGCCACTGTTGCACCAGACCTTCCGGAATGTGCGGCATGCGTATGCGTATGGCATCACCTGTGCGCACGAAATCACGCAACACGAAAATCCCCGTATCGCCTTGGAGCGGTTCCAAGTCGCTGTCCACCTCGCTGCCATCCCTGTCGTACGCACGAATACGATTGAGCGCACCATCGGGCAACCAGCCCATGCGGTCACGGTCCCAAGCACTGCAGGTAAGTATGCTGCTTCCTGCGGCCCCCATCATGCTCCAGCCTCCTTGCAGGTTCATGAAATAGCTCTCGAACGGAGCAGCATTTCCTCCGCCACTATGGAAGTTGTTGCCGCCGATCAGCAAGTGGTTGAATTCATGTTTCAGGATCTCGAACGGCAAGCCGTACATACCACCGAATCGGGATTGAGTATCACTTTCATAGCCGAACAATTCACCGGGGCTCCCACCGTCCGTACTGCCGGTACCATGGCGCAATGCACTGTTGCGCGTGATCACCATGACATGGTCGAAGGAGTGTGGGTCATCAGCTCCTTGCTCTTTGGGAAATCCTTGTTTACCGCCTCTTTTCCAGAGGTCGAAATCTGCGATGTCCAAACCGTTGTGCGTTTTGAAAGCGGGGCGTTCGTTCGCTTCCTGCACCGCGAACCTCCCGATGGAGTGAGCTTGATGGACACCGGGGAACTCGCTTTCCTTCAACGTGAGCACTTCATTCAAATAGTCGCCGAGTACAGTGTATTGTCCGAATGAAATGTCCTCGTAGTAACGCGAAACCTTGGCTTTCTGCTGGGGAAGTTCTTGGGGGTCGAACAAGTTGTCCGCCCAGTCCGGAAGCTTCCCTTTGGCCCAAGTTGGGTGTCCGTCCGGCTGTGGATCTTTCTCCGGCTTTACGTCGTAGTCGATCTCAACGAAAAGCACCAGTATACGTATGGTGCCGTGGGGCGAGAGGTACCATCCGTTCTTGCTTTGCTGAATGGGTTTGTCCTGAGCGGCGAGCAATACACAGCAGAGTAGTGAGAGCGTAACGAGCAGGTTCCGGGAACATACGTGCATGCCCTCGAAGATAGAGATCACCGGATCAAGGCGTTGCCGCTTTCAGCTTTTCGGTGCCTTGTACAAGGGTACCGTGCTGCACGGCTCACCGAACATGAGGCTCCTTATCACTGGCATAAGCTTCGCGCTCAACTCCACATACGCATTCAGTGGAACCGGCAACTTGCTACAACCCTTAACCACAACTCGTGTGTCGCGAAAGGGTTCAACATTCAACTGTTCCACGAACCGTGTGAAGACGGTACGTTCAAGTTGCTCCGCATCACCTTGCGAAACGAATGCGGCATGGGGTTGAAGGTGTGTAGCCACCAGCATATATGCCCACGTTGGAATGATCGCATCGGCAGAGCAATGCACGGAAACAAACTGTCCTTTGTACTGCGACCAATCGTGTGTCTTGCAAAAGACGCGCAGATCATCCTCCTTCAAAGCGATCTCTTGCCATAGGAGCGGCTTCAGATCAAAAACCACACGCTCGCCTTGCGGGTAGACCTCCTCGAGATCGAGGGTGATGATGCCGGAGGAGGCGACTTTGTTGATGATGGGGTTCTCGTCGCTCATCACATGAATCCCAATTCCAATTGCGCCGCCTCGCTCATCATGGTCCGGTCCCAAGGTGGCTCGAAGGTCAGCTCCACTTTCGCACTTGACACTCCTTGTGTTTGACCGACCTTTTGCTCCACCTCGTTCGGCATGCTTTCGGCAACTGGGCAAGAGGGAGAGGTTAACGTCATCTTGATGTCCACATGTGCGTTTTCCTGCACAATCACTTCGTAGATCAGGCCAAGTTCGTATACGTCGACTGGGATCTCGGGGTCATAGATCGACTTCAGCACATCGATCACGCGGTCCTCCAAGTGTTTCTTTTCTTCCGGTGTCATTGCTTGGCTGAATAGGCTAAGGCGTATCTCTTCATCTGGTCCAACATCGCAACCAGCCCGTTGCTTCGATTTGGCGAAAGGTGTTCGCGCAGTCCGATGGTGTCGATGAAGGTGAGCGGTGTGCTCAGGATCTCCTCCGGCATGCGGTCGTTCAACACCCGGACCAACAACGCGACCAGCCCTTTGGTGATCATCGCGTCGCTGTCGGCGGTGAAATGCACGAGACCGTTATTGGGCTCGGCATTCAACCATACCCGGCTCTGGCAGCCGCGCACCAAATTGTCATCGATCTTATGCTCCGGCGCGATCAACGGCAAATCCTTGCCCAGCTCGATCAGGTGCTCATAGCGGTCCTGCCAGTCCGTGAACATGGCGAACTCGTCGATGAGCTCTTGTTGGGTTTGGTTGAGGGACAATGGTGAGGTCATTTGTCTCGACTTGGGTCCCATGCACTCGTGAGGAAAAGCGTCTTTGATCGACCGGACAGGTCTCCGAAATACTCCGTGGTGAAAGAATCGGAAACACTTGCCCAGGAACCCGCATTCATGGTCAATTGGAACTCGGCATTCGCCTGTTCAATCGTTCCAACGACTTGGCAGGGAAGATGCTCGAACAGGTGATGCCAGTCCTCTCCGGATATGGGCTGCATTGTTGAAAGAGCCGTGGAACATTGCTCCATACTCAACTGCCAGTTCACACATCGAAGGGTGTCTTTCGATGATGAGGGATATCGACTTTTCTTCGCTGAAATGACCAGGTCGAAACCTTGGCCAGGTAAGAAGGACTGCGGGTTGGTTGTCTTGACAGAAGCGCTATCGAGACTATAGGTGTTCCGGTCTAAGTCGAACACGATGTTGGCGTCTTGATCATCGATGCGACGGAAGATCCGTACTCTCCTTTCATCGATCCACTGCAGGTCGAATACGCCTCCCTCGTAGGAGCCTTTCCCGTCGCTCAAGTCATGATCGATGAACCACTTAATGCCCTTCTTCTCGAAGCCGAGACACCAACGTTCTTGAGCCAGAAAGTTAGCATCGGCATCTCTCCAGTAATACACTGTTGCCCGCATGATACTATCCGGCGAAGTGCGACTCACCCATACGGAGTCTGGAAAGTTCACCGCCGCCTTATTTCGGGTTCCGTCCGACTCACCACAGCCAGAAAGAAACAGGCTGACAATTGCTATGAATAGAGCACTTTTCATCGCAGCATCTTCACCGCCTTCTTCATCGCCCCCATCATCACCTCCACCTCATCCACGGTATTAAAGCACGCAAAACTCGCCCGCGTCGTGCCGCTAACACCAAAACGCTCCATCAGTGGCTGGGTGCAGTGGTGGCCCGTGCGCACGGCGATGCCTTGTTGATCGAGCAGGGTGCCGAGGTCGTAGTGGTGTACGCCTTCGATCACGAAGCTGATCACGCCCACCTTCTCCTTTGCTGTGCCGATGATGCGCAGACCATCGATGGTGAGCAGTTCCTTGGTGGCGTGCTCGAGCAGCATGTGCTCGTGCGCGGCCATGGCCTGCTTGTCGTAGTCCTCCGTCCAGCGGATGGCCTCACCCAGCCCGATGATGCCCGCGATGTGCGGCGTGCCGGCCTCGAACTTGAAAGGCAGCTTGGCGTAGGTCGTCTTCTCGAAGGTGACCGTGTCGATCATCTCGCCGCCGCCCTGCCAAGGGGGCATCTCGTTCAGCAATTCCTCGCGGCCGTAGAGGACCCCCGTGCCCGTGGGACCGTAGGCCTTATGTCCGCTGAAGGCGTAGAGGTCACAGCCGAGGTCTTGCACATCCACATCCAAGTGCGCGATGGCCTGCGCACCATCCACCACGGTGATGATGCCGCGCTTCTTCGCCTCGGCGATCAGCACTTTCACCGGATTGATCGTGCCCAACGTATTGCTCACATGCGAGATCGCCAGAATGCGGCAACTAGCTAATTGGCTGATCAGCTCATTAGCTAATTGAAGATCCAGTTCACCACTGTCGGTCACCGGGATCACCTTCAACACTGCTCCGTAGCGTTCACAAACCAATTGCCAAGGCACAATATTCGCATGATGCTCCATGCCGCTGATCAGCACTTCATCACCTTTCTTCAACAGCAGCTGACCGAGACTTTGCGCAGCCAGATTGATGCTCGCCGTGGTACCGCTGGTGAAGATCACCTCGTGAGCATGCTGCGCATTGATGTGCTTACGGATGGCCTCTCGCGCCGCCTCTTGGGCCTCTGTGGCCAAGGTACTCAGCGTATGCACACCACGATGTACGTTGGCATTGATCGTCGCGTAGTAGGCGCTCTCGGCCTTGATCACGCGGCGCGGCTTCTGGCTGGTAGCGGCGTTGTCGAAGTACACGAGCGGCTTGCCATGCACCAATTCCTTCAGGATCGGGAACTGCGCGCGGATCTCCTCCACGTCGTAGGACTTCTTCACCGCTGAAGTAGTTGAAACGCTCATAAATTCAAATGATTTGAACCGCGACGACGCGACGACGCAACGGGTTCGCAACGTTCAAGATGGCGTTGCGTGCATTTTCGTTGCGTCGTTGCATCGTCGCGATTAACCTTCATAGCGTTGCAAGTTTCGCATCGATCAACCCCGCCAGGTGCTCGCGCCATTCGGTGTTCGTGATCCGCTCCAAGACATCGTACATGAACGCATGCGCCATCATCTTCTTCGCTTCGGCTTCGCTTATGCCACGTGAACGCAAATAGAACAGACCTTGTTCATCGAAGCGGCCGATGGTGCAACCGTGGCTGCATTTCACATCGTCCGCGTAGATCTCCAATTCGGGCTTGGTGTACACCTTGGCATCATCGCCCTGCAGGATGTTCGCGTTGCTCTGATAGGCGCGCGTGCGCTGGGCATCTTGCTTCACATACACTTTGCCGTTGAAGACACCCGTGCCCTTCTCCGCCACGATGCCCTTGTAAAGCTCGTCGCTGGTGCAGTCCGGCACGTCATGTCCGATGTAGGTGTGGTTGTCGCAGTGCGTGCTGCCATTGAGCACGTACACGCCGTTCAGTTCGGCATGCGCTTCCGGTCCGGCGAGGGCCACGTTCACTTCGTTGCGCACCAGCGAGCCGTTCAAGGTCGTGGTGTCTATGCTGAAGTGGCCTTTGGCGGCAATGGTCGCTGCATCCATTCCAATATGGGCTGGACCGTTGGTCTCGTTCTGCAGGTGATGAATGGTCAGGTTCGCGCTTTCACCGATCACGCTTTCGCGAATGCTGTTCACCAAGGAGGATGATGCGTCCTTTCCAATGTGTTCCACGATCACCTCCACCTCCGCGCCTTCGTGCAACATGAAGAGGTCACGTGGTTGGATCAGTTGCTGACCTCCTGTGCTCAGGTGTAACACGTGGACCGGCTTGCTGGTCTTGGTGCCTTTGGTCGCTAGGATGATAAGACCATCGGTGGGTGCCGCACTATTCATTGCGGTGAAGAATCGATCGCCGATCGGCGCAACCTTACCATAGTGCGCCTTCACAGGGCCATGCGCCAAGTGATGGACAAGGCTGTCGATCACAATGCCTTTTTCTGCTTTTAGATCATCGCTCAAGTCCACGCGGAAGTGGCCATTGACGAAGACGACACGTGTGGTATTGAACGGCAATCGTGCGGGCAGTGTGACCTCAATATTGCCTTGTAGTGTTGAATAGGTCGTATTGAAGAGCTTGCCGACACGCGTGTATTTCCACGCTTCGGTCTTCGTGCTCGGGATCGGCAATTCGCTAGCCGCATCAAGCGCTGCTTGTGCACCAGGCCACGCGCTCCCTTCGAGAAGGCAAAGCACACTGTCTTTCGGATCGATCGCTGTCATCGTGCTCATCACGCGATCTCCTTCAACCAATCATACCCCTTTGCTTCCAGCTCAAGCGCCAATTCCTTCGGTCCGCTCTTGATGATCTTTCCATCGGCCATGACGTGTACTACGTCCGGCACGATGTGGTCCAGTAGTCGTTGGTAGTGGGTCACCACGATGAAGGCACGGTCGGCTCCACGCAGTTGGTTCACCCCTGAAGAAACGATGCGGAGCGCATCAATGTCCAGCCCGCTATCGGTCTCATCGAGGATACCGAGCTTGGGTTCGAGCATCGCCATCTGGAAGATCTCGTTGCGCTTCTTCTCTCCTCCACTGAAGCCCACATTCAAGTTGCGGTTCATCAGGTCGGGGTCCATCTCCACCAGCTTGGCACGTTCGCGCACCAGTGTCAGGAAATCCTTACCGCCGAGTTCCGCTTCGCCATTCGCTTTGCGTTTCTCGTTCAACGCGGTGCGCAGGAAGTTCATGTTGCTCACACCGGGGATCTCCACCGGATACTGGAAAGCGAGGAAGATGCCCTTCCAAGCGCGCTCTTCCGGGGAGAGGTCGAAGAGGTCCTCGCCATTGTAGCTTACACTGCCAGCTGTGACTTCGTAATCTGAACGCCCGGCGAGTACGTTGGCGAGGGTGCTTTTGCCTGAGCCATTGGGTCCCATGATAGCGTGGACTTCGCCGGCCTTTACTTCCAAATTCAGGCCTTTCAGGATGCTTTTTCCTTCGATCTGCGCGTGCAGTTCCGTGATCTTCAACATAGTGGGATTCCTTGGGTAATTTCTTATTTAGAATCAATCTAAACAAGAAGGATCACAAAGGTAAGGCAAGCGCTGCAGCCTTCCAAGGTCATGAACAACGATTGAATATACGTTTGCCGAAAACCTATCTGGGAGATCTACTTGACCTCGCGTATCAAGATCTCGATAACATCCGCATCGGAGGCGTTCTTCTTCACACTTTCGATACCGTTGTCGCGACCACTTGCACTGGTGTATACTTGGCTGTTTCCGATCACGAGATTGTTGGCTGCTAGCAGTTTGAAGGAGGAGCCGGCCGGGGTTTCCAGTCGTTCGTAGTTCCCATCGTCCGGAGCATTCGTCTTCACGCTCTCAATGCCGTTCACGGCCGAAGCCTTCGCCGAGTACCCTTGGCTCGCGAGGATGATCTCACCATTGCCCGCTTTCAAACGAAAGCGGAATTCACCTGCCTTGTCCGTGTAAAGCTCAAATGTTGCCATTTCCTTAGGGGGTATTTGGGATGAAAATGAGTGAACTCTGCTAAGGTAAGGCCCTGTGTTTTGGGATCAGGTGATCCAACACGACAGCAGCGGGTCCACTATGGACCGACCATCTCCAAGCTCACCGCATTCATGCAAAAGCGCAAGCCGCTCGGTGGTGGCCCATCGGGGAAGGCATGGCCGAGATGGGCATCACACACGTTGCATGTGGTTTCAATGCGCGTCATGCCATACGATACGTCCATGTGGTGCCCGATCACATTTTCCGCAATGGGTTGCGTGAAGGACGGCCAACCGGTACCACTTTCGAATTTCGAACTGGCATCGAACAATTCGGTCTTACAGCAAACGCACCTA